>Ga0256845_1000993_pt1 | contig 24229 bp, 21 predicted proteins | sample RiftiametaG_FD_189101 | JGI IMG/M metagenome (GOLD analysis project Ga0256845, IMG submission 189101) | Tube worm associated microbial communities from hydrothermal vent at the East Pacific Rise, Pacific Ocean - Riftia | ecosystem: Host-associated > Annelida > Integument > Unclassified ... | reverse complement strand
TAATTCTTATGATGATTCTTTTAATCAAAAAGAATTAAACCGCAAACGATTTGAACAAACGGCGGAAATTGCGGTTGATAAGGCAATTTCAAAATTAGAAAATTTCAAAAAAGAACGTTTTTTTTTATGGCTGCATTTACAGGATCCTCATGGACCGTATCTTGCTCCGAAGCAAGTGTTAAAAAGCCCTTCACATAGCTTTGGCGAGAAATCTCATAAAATAGCTCTTCCTTTTTCTAACAATCAATTTGGTTATAGGGAGATACCTCTATATCAAAAATATAAATCAGAGCATAACTTATATCAATATATAGCAAGATATGATAATGAAATTGCGTATATGGATCAGCAATTAAACCGGCTGTTTTTATATATAAAAAAAAATAATCTTGATAAAGATACTCTGGTTGTAATTACTGCGGATCATGGAGAGGCACTTGGTGAAGATAGTATCTATTTTGCTCATGGTCATTCGGTTGGGATTGATCAAGTCAGAGTTCCTCTTATATTTGTTGGAAATGGCATTAAAAAAAATATTATTATTGATGATTTTTCTGTTTCTAATATTGATATTTTTTCTACTATCAAGGAATTATTAGGAATTGAAGTGTCAAAAAAATCACAAAGTACTTCTTTAGTGGACATTTTGACAGGAGATAGTCTCAAAAAAGAATATCCAATATATTTTGAAAGCGAGAGTCAAAGAGGAATTATATTAGGGAGTTCTTATTTAAGGCGGGATAGAAAGGTTTTGGAAAAGGGTGATGTAATTCTTTCAAAAAATAGAACGGATAAACCATGGAAAAACGGGAAGATTTTTTTGTCATTTGATGAACAGTACCTGCAACTTTTTAAGAGAAGAAAGATTCCCCCCCAAAAAATGCAAATTCTTCTTAATAGATTTTGTTATAATTCTATAAAGGCTTTTAAAAAAAAAATCAAAACAAAGAGAAATGAAAAAAATATAATAAAAAAGGAGTCTTTTAAGAAATTAAAGACACTTGGTTATTTGAATTGAAAAATTAAAAATAAGGTTGTTGATTATGGAGAAAAAATTTAAAAAAGTAAATATAATGGGATTGGGTTATATTGGTTTGCCTACTGCAGTGCTTTTGGCTAAGAATAATATTTACGTTCATGGTGTGGATGTAAACAAAAATGTTGTAGATACTATTAACAGAGGCGAGGTACATTTTGTTGAAAAAGGTCTGATAAACTATGTGAATAAATCTGTGTCAAATGGTTTTTTAAAAGCTTCAACGAGCCCGATTGAGGCGAATGTTTATGTTATAGTTGTTCCAACTCCTTTTAAGGAGAGTCATGAGCCTGATATTTCGTATGTTGAAGCTGCAACTCGTTCTATTATTCCGCTGTTAAAAAAGGGAGATTTGTATATAATTGAATCAACTAGTCCGGTTGGTACTACAGAAAAAATGAAAAAATTAATTTATTCAGAACGACCGGAGTTAACGGATAAAATATATATGGCTTATTGTCCCGAAAGAGTTTTACCTGGGAATATTATGTATGAATTGGAAAATAATGATCGGGTCATTGGCGGTATTGATAATAGTTCCACTCAAATGGCAGTTGAATTTTACGGGATGTTTGTTAAAGCCGAGCTTCACAAGACTAATTCAAAAACGGCTGAGATGTGCAAATTGGTTGAAAATTCTTCAAGAGATGTACAAATCGCATTTGCAAATGAACTTTCAATTATTTGTGATAAGGCTGGAATAAATGTATGGGAGCTAATTAACTTGGCGAATAAACATCCTCGTGTTAATATTCTTCAGCCTGGTTGCGGAGTGGGAGGTCATTGTATTGCTGTGGATCCATGGTTTATAGTTTCTGATTATCCTTTGGAATCTAAAATTATTGGTAGTGCAAGAGAGGTTAATAATTATAAGGCGTTTTGGTGTGTGGAAAAAATTCAGCGTACAAGACTTGAATTTGAATTGGCAAACGGATATAAACCGAAAATTGCCTTGATGGGTTTGGCTTTTAAAAAAGATATTGATGATTTAAGAGAATCACCAGCAAAATATATTGCTCAAAAAGTTATGCAATCGGAAAATAACGGTGAAATAATGCTTGTTGAGCCTAATATTAAAAATCATTCTTTGTTTAAATTGACAGATTATAATAAAGCTTTTAATGAAGCGAATATTATTGTTTTTTTAGTTGGTCATAAAGAATTTTTACAATTTGAATATGATAATAAAAAGATTATTCTGGACTTTTGTGGAGTAACAAAAAAATAAAGTGAAAAAAGTATTAATTGTTTTTGGTACTCGTCCTGAGGCAATAAAAATGGCACCTGTTGTCAAAGCATTTCAAAGAGAAATAGATGATTTTGAAACAAAAGTATGTGTTACAGCTCAACACCGTAAAATGCTCGATCAAGTTTTGAATATATTTGAAATAAAGCCTGATTACGATTTAAACATAATGAAACAAGGACAAAATTTGCACGATATTTCGGCAAGAGTATTGGTAGAAATACTCCCTGTTCTGCAGGAATTTAAACCTGATTTGGTGCTTGTTCACGGAGATACAACAACCTCTGCAATGACGGCATTGGCATCTTATTATCAACAAATACCTGTCGGACATGTGGAAGCGGGCTTGCGAACTTATAATATCTATTCACCCTGGCCGGAGGAAATTAATAGACAAATTACCGGAAGAATAGCAACATATAATTTTGCTCCTACTGAATTGGCTAAAAATAATTTACTTAACGAAAATATTGATAAAAACCAAGTTTTTGTAACAGGTAATACGGTAATAGATGCACTTCGTATTGCATTGAACAAAATAAAACACAACCAAGAGTTAACGGTACTTTTAAAAAAACAAATTTGTGAATTTGGATATAATATTGAAAAAATAGAAACAGGAAATAGAAAATTGATTCTTATTACAGGACATCGCAGAGAAAATTTTGGTGAAGGGTTCATAAATATGTGCGAGGCTATGAAAGATATAGCACAAAACAATCCCGATTTTGATTTAGTTTATCCTGTTCATCTTAACCCCAATGTGCAAAAACCGACAAATGAAATACTTGGAGGTATTAAGAATATCTATCTGATGCAACCGCTTGAATATTTACATTTTCTTTATTTAATGGAAAAGAGTTATTTGATATTGACTGATAGCGGAGGTATTCAAGAAGAGGCACCAAGCTTGGGTAAGCCTGTGCTTGTTATGCGAGATACAACCGAACGTCCTGAAGCTGTGGAAGCTGGCACAGTTATTCTTGTGGGAACCAACAAAAAAAATATTGTTGATAGTGTAAATGCTTTAATAATAGATAAAAAAAAATATAGAAGTATGTCAAAAGCACATAATCCCTATGGTGATGGAAATTCAAGTAAATTAATTCTTAACATCATGGGTGAGAAGCTTACTTAAATTCAAAAATGAAAAATATAAATAAATTGCATAAAGTAGAAAGTGGTTTTCCAATAATATTCTTTTTATATTTTATAAATATCATTTCATTTATTAATATTTTTTTTAATAATAAATTGAGAGCCGGAGCAATTGCTTCAATAATTATTGTATGTATGTTTTTATTAGTACTGCCTAAAATCAGTTTATATAGGTTAACGCTAATAAACATTGTTTTTATATTTTATTTTTTTTGGGGGATTTTTTCGATATTTTTTTATATATTTAATAATGTAGATATTAAATTTGTATTAAGTAGTATAAGTTATTTAATAATACCTATGTTATTATTTATTTTGTCATACATTTATGCTAATAAAGATAATTATGTGAAAATTATTAAAGTTATTCTTATAAATAATTTTATTGTGATTATAGTTGGTTTCATATTATATGCATGGATGCCGAGCTTTTTTCTAAATTATTTGAATTCTTCTTTTTATGCTCTTGCAAATTATAACGGGAATGTTGCAATTAGGTTACATTCTTATTTAAACTCAATGATTGTAGGGAATATTTCACTCTTGTCGGTTTCATTGCTTTTATTCATGGTAGATATAAAGAAAATTGCTAAAAGAATATTTTTTTTATTAATAATTATTTTAGTTATTGCCGTTTTCTTTTCTTTTGCAAGAAGTGCTATGGTGGGGCTTTTTTTGATAGGTGTTATTTTGCTTTTTAAAAAAAGAAATTTTATTACAATAGCACTTTTTTTATTAGCTATCATAGTGCTTTACTTAATACTCATTAATCCGGCATTGCAAGATAACGGATATGTTGTTAAAATAAATAATAGAATCAATAATTTAGGGATAGCTGTTAGTGATAGAAATTTTCAATGGCAATATGGTTTGAAAACGTTTTACGATAATCCCTTAGGAATAGGCATAGGGCTTGCCAGTCATAAAGCTATTTTGTATGACAATAAGAGTGACAGAACTGCCGTGCCGGATGGAAATTATTTTAGAATATTAGTAGAATTGGGGATACTGGGAATTATGTTTTTTATGATATTTCTCTCTTTAATTTTGTTTAAAGCAAGTAAAATTAGTACATATTTGTTTTTAGTGGTTTTATTTTTTGCTTTCCAAAGTTTTGGGAATAATTTCTTTGATTTATTTTATTCCTCTCATTTATTCTGGATTTTATGTGGTTTGATTGCTAAAATTTCTTCGGAATTTGAAAAAAGTAAATATTATATTATGAAGAATAATGAATAATTCAATCGTTTTTATAGGCTCTATTTCTCTTAAAGAAAATGTATTTGGAGGGGAAACTATAAAAAATTTATATTTTTTAAATTATTTAAAGGACAATTTAGGAGATAGAAAACTTATAGTAATAGATACGTATAATTGGAAAAAACATTTTTTTAAGTTACTTTTTAAAATAAGTTTTAATATTTTAAATCCGTTTAGAAAAAAAATTATTTTATCTGCTGCAGATGCCGGTGCATATTACTTATTAAAATTGTATAGGATGCTTAACTTTTTTAAGAAAGATTTGTATTATTTTATACTTGGTGGAATATTACCTGCTGTAATATTAGATAATAATTATAAAATATCATATTATAAAAATATAAAAAAAATGTATTGTGAGGTAAAGAAGATTGAGAAGGAAATGGGCGAACTGGGGTTTAATAATGTTGAGTATATCCCAAATTGGAAAAAGTTCAGTTATGTGAACAGTATTATAATTAAAGATTATAGTAAAATAAAAAAGCTTAGAGTCTTTACTTTTTCAAGAATAAACAGAGAGAAAGGAACAGACTTAGTTTTTGAAGTCATTAAAATGTTAAATATTAATGGGGTGAGTTTTGAAGTAGATTTTTTTGGAGTGGTTGATGAAGATTATAAGGCTGATTTTCAAAAACAAATATCTGAAAAAGAGTATTTCCGATACTTAAATACAATTGATTTATTTGATGAAAATAATTATAAAATACTCTCACAATATGATTTGATGCTTTTTCCGACTTATCATGATGGTGAAGGTTTTCCGGGAACGATTATAGATTGTTTTATTGCTGGTGTTCCTGTTATAGCTTCGGATTGGAATCATAATAGTGAGATAATTGAGAATAAAAAAACAGGTTTTTTATTTGAAGCGAAAAGCCCAAAATGTTTATATGATGTCTTGAACCATGTGTATAATAATAAACATATACTAAATGTTATGAGAAAAAACTGTGTTGTTGAGGCACAAAAGTATAAAATTGAAAATTTATTGAGTAAGTTTATTAAAGAGATTTATTAAATATGAATATGAAAATAACAAATATTATGATATTAGGAGCAAACGGTTTTTTGGGCAGTAGTCTTGTCAGGTATTTGTCCGATGTAAAAAATATTCATTTAACATTGTTTGATTCTGTACCAACGAAATTTGATAAATATAGAGTCATTGTAGATAATATTGAGAACATTAATCAATACGAGGAAATTTTAAAAGAGCAGGATTTTATAGTAAATTTTATTGGTAAATCCGGTGCTTTGAGTGGTTTTGATGTATTTGAAGATTTTGTTCAAACCAACGAGATAGGAATGTTAAGATTATTGGATTCAATAAAAGATTATAAAGATAAACCTAAAATTATATTTCCAAGTAGTCGTCTTGTTTATTCTAATGATGTGGTAAATCCGATAGTTGAGGATAGCGAGAAGATGCCTCTTTCAATCTATGGAATTAATAAGTTGAGTATTGAACAATACTTAAATGCATATTCAAACTTTTATGGAGTGGAATTCTTAGTTTTGAGAATATCAATCCCATTTGGTTATTCCGAGAATTTACATAACGAGTATGGAATAATAAATAATATGATTGCGAGTGTTAGAAAGGGTAAAGAGATAACTATTTTTGGGGACGGAGCACAAAAAAGAGATTTAATCTATATAAGAGACCTTATGGAAGTAATCTACTTATCAATAAAAAATTTTAAAATACTTAAAAATGAAATTTACAATGCAGGTGGCTCTTTTATATATTCGATTAATGAAAGTGCTAATATAATTATAAAAAAAATAGGTAAGGGCAAAATTATTTATAAAGATTGGCCAAAAGAATATCGTAAGCTTGAAACGGGTGATAGTTTTTTAAATTCTACAAAACTGTACGATAAGATAAATTACAAACCAAAATACAGTTTGGAAATGGGTTTGGACAATATTTCTAAATTGCACTAAACAAGGAGAAATAAATGAATGCAATATATTTGTATAGAATTGGTAATTTTTTCTTTAAGCATAAACTGAAATTTATAGCAAAATTTTTTGTTGTTCTGAGTTATTTTATATATAATTCATATATTCCAGCTTCTTGTAAAATTGGTAAAGGTACAAAGTTTGCCTACTGGGGTATAGGCGTTGTAATTCATGCCAATGCGGAAATTGGAAGTAACTGTCTCATTGGACAAAATATTACTATAGGTGGACGCAATGGCGTTATGCAAGTGCCACACATTAAAGACAACGTTTATCTCGGAGCCGGTGCGAGAATTATCGGGGATATTGAGATTGGTCATGATACGATAATTGCTCCTAATGCTGTCATAATAAAAAATGTCGAACCTTATTCGGTCATTGCGGGAATTCCTGGAAGAAAAATCAGTAATATAACAAAAAAAAATTTTGAAGAGAAGTATCAATTCTATTACGGACCTTCCAGTTATATGAAAGAGTAAAAGATATGAATTCAGTATCAATTGTCATTCCTGTTTATGATTTATTAGGAGATAAAAGATTAGAATATTTCAAAAGATTAATTGCCATTATTAAGTGCAATTTTGTAGAGAAAAATATGTGTGAACTTTTGAATGAAATTGTTGTTGTAAATGACTTTCCCGATGATGATATTAAAAAAGCAGTAAATAATATCTTCGTAGAAAATTCACTGTTTGAAAAATTGGTTTTAATTGAAAATACAATAAATTACGGGCAGGATAAATCGAGAAATATTGGTTTTGAACATACTACCGGTAACTATATCCATTTTATTGATCAAGATGATTTTATCAGTGATGATTTTTATTCTAATTGCCTTAGATATAACACTGATTTGATTATAAGCCAACCGAATATTCATTTAAGTAATACGGGCGAAAATAATATTTATTTAAAAAAACTGTTAAAGAAGAAATATGCTAAGGCAAAAAAATTAATTGACCTATACTATTTATTATTATTAAATATTTGCATATCACCTGGACAATATTTAATAAAGCGTGAATCTTTTATTAAAGCGGGAAGATTTCCTGTTTTAGAAAATAAAGGTTCTGATGACTATGGTTTACTGTTTAAACTGAGTTTTATAGAGACGAGAATAAAATATGTAGATAGTGTTACTTTTTACTATTGTATTCATGAAAGCCAAAACAGAAATTCTATCAATTTAAATATGTCAACAAATGAATTCTTTGAATTGATAAAAAATAAGCTTCAGTTAAAGCGATTAAAAATAATAATTAAAATTAGACAAAGCAAGTATATACAGCCTATTTTTAGTTTTATTCTGTTTAAATTGTTTTTTTATAAAATAAAATATTGATATATGAATATAAAAAGAGATTTAATTAAAGTCTTATTTTCAAACATTATTGTATTATTATCGAGTTTGGCGAGCGGATTTATAATTCCTGCTGTCCTTGGTATAAAGGAGTTTGCCAATTTTAAAACTTATATGCTTCTTATCCAATTTGCAGGTTTATTGCATGTTGGTTTTATAGATGGTATTTATTTGAAATATGGTGGAAGAGAGTTAGATTCGATTGATATGAATTCTCTTAATCATGAGCATCGGTTTTTTCTGATATTTCAACTTATACTTATGATTCCTTTTTTGGTAATAGGTATAATAAAAAGAGATATTATACTGATACTTTTTTCTTTTTCATTTGTTATTGTTAATGGTCATACCTTTTTTATGTTTTTTTATCAGGCAATTGGAGATTTTACAATTTCATCTATCTTCAAAACTTTTTTGCAAGTATATATATTTATTGCAAATATAACTATTATATTTATATTTAAACTTAACACCTATCTACCCTTTGTGATTATACATTTATCGGCATATTTTTTTTCTTTTATGTCCTTTGAATTATTATTTTCTAAAAAGTTTAGCAGTAAAGGTATAAAATTTAATAATAAGGGGATAAAAGAAATATTTTCTAACGGGATTTATATCATGCTGGGGAATATTATATTTATTTTAATTTTTTCAATAGATAGATGGTTTGTGAAGCTTTTGTTCCCGACGAATGATTTTGCTTATTATTCTTTTGTAGTTTCATTGATGACGATAATAATAATTCTAATTAGTTCCGTATCTATTGTTTTATTTCCGTATCTTTCTAAACGTATTGATAATAATATTTTAGAAATTAAAGAAAAAATAATTTTGGTGGGAACATTATTTAGTGGATTATATTTTGTCTTTGCATGGGTAATAAATATTTTTTTGAAAAAATATATTATTACCCTACCTTTGTCGATGTATTTGTTTTTGTCAATTCCTGTAATTGGTGTAATTTATTCTTTGTATTTGAATTTATATAAAATTGAAAAATCAAGAAAAAAATATTTGTTTATTATGGTAAAATACATTACAATATCTATCATACTTAATACATTTGCTATATTTATAAAAAAGGATATAAAAAGTATTGCTATTTCAACGACAATGATGTTTTATTTATGGTATTATTTTTCATCGTTTGATTTTGAAAGGATAAAGGTGAAATTTAAAGAGCTTGTATTTCTTTTTTTGTATGTATTAATTTTTGTTTGTACGGTTAATTATTTATCTTTATTTTTTGGATTTTTAGTTTACTATTTATTAATAATAATTGTGTCTTGGTTGTTTTTTAAAAATACCGTGAAAAATATTTTTTTTAAGAAGCAAAAAAATAATATTGGAGTTTCCTAATGTGTGGTATTGTAGGGTATATTGCAAATACGAAAATTGATTTGAGTGTAAATCTGAAGAAAATTAAGCATAGAGGGCCAGATGCCCAAAATTGTTATTATGATTTTCTTAATAATAAATATGTGGGCTTGGGGCATACCAGGTTGAGTATAATTGATTTGGATAGTGTGGCAAATCAACCGTTTAAGTATAATGATAGGTACGTTATTGTTTTTAATGGAGAAATTTATAATTATATTGAGCTGAGAAAAATTTTAAAAGAGAAGGGATATGTTTTTTCTACTTCAAGTGATACCGAAGTGCTGATAGCGGCGTATGATTGTTATGGAGAAAATATATTTGAACATTTGGATGGCATGTTTGCCTTTTGTATTTATGATAAATTAGAGAATAAAATTTTTTGTGCAAGAGATCATTTAGGTATTAAGCCTTTTTATTATTATTATGATGATAATACTAAAGAATTTTATTTTGCTTCGGAATTAAAAGCACTTTTTGAATTTAAGAAAATCCCAAAGAAGATATCTCATAATGCAGTATGTGAGTTTTTATTTAACGGATGGCTTTATGAGCCTGATACCGGATTTGAAAATATTTTTAAAATCATGCCCGGCGGTTATATTGAATTTGATTTAAATACATATGGTATGAAAACAAATATATATTTTGATGTTGCAATTCAAGAACGTATCTCTGAGTTAAATAAACAAAATAATATTGAACATATAATTGACGAATCAATAAAAAGGCAATGTAGAAGTGATGTACCTTTGGCTGTTTTTTTTAGCGGTGGTATTGATTCAACTGTAATTGTTAGCAAAATTGACAAGCCTGTATGTTTAACTGCCAAATATGATGAAACGGATATAAAAGAAAGCGGAATAGGCAATGACTTTTATTATAGTAATAAAATAGGAAAATTATTGAAATTAGAAATAAAAGACATCGAATTGACAAATGAAGAATTGTCGGTGGATGCAATTAGAAATATTGTAAAATATTCCGAAGAACTTATTGCGGATTACACGTATCAAATATCGGAAAAAATTTCTATTAGTGCGAGGCGTTTGGGTTATAAGGTTATGCTTAGCGGTATGGGAGCGGATGAAATTTTTGGAGGATATCCCAGATATAAGGTCGTGAAATTCAAAAAAATATTTTTATTGATAGGAATATTACTTAAACCTTTTATAAACATAATTAAAAAAAAGAAATCTTTAGCAAAAAAAGTTGATAGATTCTTTTCATTTATTAGCGAGAAGGATTTTGTGTATGCTTATTCGAGTTTAATTGGAAGTTTTTCAAAGTATGAAATAAAAAAATTGATAAAAGAAAAGAGTGGAATAGAAAAATATCATAAAAAAATCAGTGTTTTTTTGGATAAAGTTAAATTTAAATCTGCCTATAAAAAAGCATTTTACTTAGACCTATATGGTTTTTTGTCTCATAATTTTATGATAGCTGATAAATCTTCCATGCAAGCGAGCATTGAAGTAAGAGTGCCTTTGGTTAATAAATATTTGGTGGTCAGTAATTTTAATGAAGTCGATAAGAAATTATTGGATTTTAGAAATAAAAAAAAGCAGTTAAAGGCAATATTGAAAAGGATTTTACCAAACGAAATAATAAATAGAAAAAAAACAGGTTTTAATCCACCTATGGATATTTTAATTAAAAATATTGGTAAAGACAAAATGATAAAGATAGTTAATGACGGTAGCTTAGATAAATATATAAATACGAAATACATTTATAAATTAATTGAAGAACATTTTTCAAATAAAAATAATAATACATATAAATTATGGCAAATACTTTATTTGAATTTTTTTATTGAAGCTAATGAATAAAATTAATAAATTAAGCTTATTTATTAATACAATAAGATATTTGAGGTGCAAGCAAATATACTACAGGCTTTTTTATTTTATAAAAGAAAAATTTAAAGGATTGCTTGGATTAAAATATAATTTTAGTAGGAATTCAAATGCCAAGAATTTAATGTTATTAAACAGCATTGAACTATTAGAAGATGGTATGGATAATTATGAGTTTAAATTTATAAATTTATCTAAAAAGTTTAGTGACAAAATTGACTGGAATTACAGCGATTATGGTAAACTTTGGACGTATAATTTGACTTATTTTGAATTTCTTAACCGGAAAGAGTCTGTCAAACACGGTTTAGAGTTAATTAGTGCATTTATTGAAAATATAGTAATTATCAGAGATGGGCTTGATTCGTATCCCATAAGTTTAAGGGGTATAAATTGGATTAAATTCTTAGTATGCAATAATGTAAATAATAAAATCATAAATGACAGTTTGTATGCACAATATTATATTTTACTGAATAAGCTTGAATATCATTTATTGGGGAATCATTTATTGGAGAATGGTTTTTCGCTTCTTTTTGGAGCTTATTATTTTGAGGATCTGACTTTGTACGAAAGGGCAAAGGAAATATTAGAGGTAGAATTAGAAGAGCAAATTCTTGCGGACGGTGCACATTTTGAATTATCTCCTATGTATCATCAGATAATTTTATTCAGATTACTTGACTGCATTAATTTAATAACTAATAATAATTGGCGTGGTAAAGAGTTATTGAGGCTTTTTCTGCAAAAAGCTGGAATTATGCTCAGTTGGCTTGAAGAGATGACATTTAGAAACGGGGAAATACCATTATTTAATGACTCAACTAATTTTATAGCACCAAATTCAAAGAGTTTATTTAAATATGCAAAATTAATGAGTGTTAAAGCAAACCGTACAAGATTAAATGAATCAGGCTATAGAAAATACAGAAACGATAATTACGAAATGATTGTGGATGTCGGAAAGATTGGGCCTGATTATTTAACAGGTCATTCTCATAGTGATACATTCAACTTTGAATTGTATATAAATGATAAACCTGTTATAGTTGATACTGGGGTGTCAACATATGAAAACACTCATACTAGATTTGCACAACGAAGTACAATGGCACATAATACGGTTATAATTGAAAATTTCAATCAAAGTGAGGTATGGAGTAGCTTTCGAGTGGCAAGAAGGGCTTATGTAGATATAATTGATGAGGGAGATGACTTTATTGAGGTAGTCCATGATGGATATAAGAGAATCGGTGCTTGGCATAAAAGAAGATTTGAATCTTTTGAGAGAGAAATTAAGATCATTGATTTTGTTGAATCGAGAAAAAAATATTTATGTAGGGCTTTTTTTCATTTTCATCCGGATGAGTGTATAAAAAAGAAAAACAATAGGATTATTACTTCGGATTTGGAAATACAATTTAAAGGTAATACGGAGCTTGATGTTAAGGATTATAACTATGCACCCGAATTTAATAAATTAATTAAAAGCAAGTGCGTTGTTGCTTTTTTTAATACAAATACTACTTTAAAAACGATATTAAGAAAAAGATGAAAATATTATATTTAACATTTTATTATAAACCCGATTTATGTGCGGGTTCTTTTAGGGCAGAATCATTTATTAAGAGTCTCGGTGGGAAAATTAATAAAGATGATAAAATTGATATTATTACAACAACGCCAAATCGGTATGATTCTTATTCAAAAAAATTCAATAATCTTAGCGGTATTGAAAAGTCAGGCAATGTATCAATAAATAGAATACAACTTAATAACCATGGTGGAAGCTTTTTTAAATTAGCTAAACAATTTATAAAATTTTATTATAAAGCATTAAAGATTTCAAAATCAGAAAATTATGATGTTATTATTGCAACATCGTCAAGATTTTTTACTGCCTATTTAGGGTATAAAATTGCAAAAAAAAGAAAAAATCCTCTTTTTTTAGATATTAGAGATATATTTGTTGAGACAATTTATGATGTTACAAAAAATATGAAATTAAGATATCCGATAAAAGTATTTTTATGGATTTTAGTATTGGTTGAAAAAAGAACTATATCTTATGCTTCTCAAATTAATTTAGTCTCTCCGGGATTTAATTCATATTATGAAAAAATATTAGGTTCAAGCAGAAAAATAACAAATTTTACAAACGGAATTGATAAATTATTTCTTGCCAGAGGTACTACGCTCAAAGTTGCAGTCAATAAAAAAGATGATAAACAATTAAATATTCTTTATGCGGGAAATCTTGGTGCTTCACAGGCGTTAAGTAAAATAATCCCATACTTAGATGATAATTTTAATGAAAAAATAAATTTTAATATAATTGGCTCAGGTAGTGCACAAGAACTATTGGTAGAGAAAATTAAAGAAAAGAAGGTTATGTTTGTAAATATTTATGAGCCTCTTCCTAGAGAACAATTAATTTCTAAATATGATACGGCAGATATTCTTTTTTTGCATCTTGATAAAAAGGATGCATTTAAAAAAGTTTTACCGTCAAAAATATTCGAATATGCTGTATTTGGTAAACCCATTATTGCCGGTGTTGATGGATATTTTGCAGATTTTTTAAAAAAAGAAATTCCTTGGGCGTTTGTTTTTGAACCATGCAATGTAGCTCAATTAAATAAAATACTAAATTCTTTTGTAGAAAAAGGTATGCCTCTGATAGATATGAAAAAAGTCGAATTATTTGTGCAAAAATATAAAAGAAGTGAAATTATGGATAGATATGTGAATATTATTTGTGAAAATATGAATGTTATTTAATGCTTTTAAGGTATGTATTTTGGAGAAAAAATGAATATTGTATTAATAACTCAAGATGAGCCGTTTTTTTTGGCAGAAAATCTCAGGTATTTGTTGGATAAAATCCCAGTACATTCTTCTGTGCGGGCGTGTGTTGTTTTATCTCCCTCGCCTTTTGGAAGAAAAAAATCGTTTTTATCAAAGGCTATGGAAACAAGAAAGATATTTGGAAACGGTTTCTTTTTTTATTATGGTATAAAATATATTTTAAGTAAGTTTGATAAAAGAAAAAATGTGGTAAAGGTTCTGAATGATTTTGATATACCAATAATATATTTAGAAAAATCAATTAATAATAAAGTGTCATTAGGTTTAATACAACAATATAAACCGGATTTATTGATATCTATTCTGGGAAACGAAATATTTAAAAAATCGTTAAGAGAGCTTCCAACCAAAGGTTGTTTGAATTTGCATACTGCATTATTACCTAAATACAGAGGTCTGATGCCGACCTTTTGGGTATTAAAAAATAATGAAAAACAAACAGGCGTTTCCGTATTCTTTGTTGATGAGGATATTGATAGTGGTAAAATTGTTGCACAAAGAGTTGTGGAAATACCAAACGGAATTTCTCAGGAACAACTTATTCAAATAACCAAAAAAATTGGAATGCAAGCTATTATTGAAAGCATTGAAAAAATTGAAAAGGGCAATTTAAATACAATTGAAAACAATGATGACGAAGCTACATATTATTCAATGCCTACAAGGGAAGATGTAAAAGATTTTATGAAAAAAGGGAAGAGGTTTTATTGATGCACAATGATAATAGAAATTTTTTTTTAACTTTAGATCTTGAAGAATGGTTTCATCTTGAATATTTTCAGAATTATTCTGTTAGTAAAAACAATATATTTATAAATAGATTAGATGATTTTTTTCTGTTATTAAAAAAGTATAATATAAAAATAACTGTTTTTGTTCTTGCGGAATTGGTTAAACAAAATCCTGATATTATTAGTAGAATTGTGGATGATGGACATGAAATTGCGTGTCACGGGTTGAATCATAAATTATTATACAATAAAAAATATACGCAAATTGAAGAAGAATTATTTGAAGCACGTAGAATATTACAGGATATTAGCGGACAGAGTGTTTTAGGTTATAGAGCACCCTGTTTTAGTATGGGTGATGATAAATTTGAAATTCTTAAGAGAATTGGTTTTAAATATGATTCAAGTTATATAAAATTTGATCAGCATAAACTTTATAATACATTAAAATTAGATGGTTTTAGCAAAATCAATGATTTGATTTATAAAAAGGATGGCTTCTATGAGTTTGAAATTCCTACCTTGGATATTATGGGATATAATATACCGATTTCAGGCGGAGGTTATTTCAGATTATTTCCATACCCTTTATTTAGACAATTATTTAAAAAATATAAAAATAATAATAATAATTTTGTTTTTTATATTCACCCTTTTGAAGTGGCGTATCAAAAAATAAAAATTCCTGATGTGGGATTACTTACAAAATTTAGATTTTTAGTTGGACGAAAATCTGTCTTAAAAAATTTGGAGAAATTTATTATTTATTTAAAAGAGGAGGGATATGTTTTTTACACATTTGAAGAATATATATCAAAATCATGAAAAAAATATTAATTACAGGAATTAATGGTTTTATTGGACAAAATTTAAGAAAAGTATTGTCTGCAGTTTACGATGTATATGGATTGGACATAACCAAACTTGAAGAGGACAATAAAATAATTGAAGTTGATATAACCAATATGAGTAAAATAGAGGAAAAATTAAGAAACAGCACATTTGATTATGTTATACATTGTGCGGCTATTGCACATAATGATAAAAAACAATTCTCCGAGAAAACACTTATTGATGTAAATGTAAACGGAACTAGGAATTTATTGGAGTTTTTTAAAAAGAAACCTCCAAAGGCATTTATTTTTTTTAGCTCCGTAGCTGTTTACGGCGAATATGGAGTTAATTCGTATATTGATGAAAATAAAAATCTTAGCCCTAATACGATTTACGGGAAGACTAAGGTACAGGGAGAACAGCTTTGTAACGATAGTGAAATTAATACTATTATTCTTAGATTTCCTGTTATTTACTCGGAAATCATGCTAAAAGATTTGAAAAAGAGATTGATAGGGGTGGAAAAAATGGGTAGAATTTTCCTGTTTAAATTCGGAAATGGAAAGCAGAAACATGTTTTTTGTCATATTGAATCTGTTAATAATATTGTTAGATTTATTTTAGAGAATTATAAAAAATTAAAAAAAAATGTCTTTCAGGCAGGAGATGATTTTTATTATACATCAAATGACTTGTTAAAATATTTTAAATCAAAAAGGAATAAAACAATTTCAATTTTTTTACCTTCTTGGATGTTAAAGGTATTATTAACTCTTATGTCGTTAATGTTTCCCGAAAAAAGGTTTTTTTATCAATCAATATATTGGAAGCTAACGAAGAATAATCTGTATTCCATTGAAAAACTTAAATTAATGAAATATGTTTCAAAAGATCAAGCAAGATTGCTTTAAGAAATAAATAATGATACTAATTATTACACTTATATCTTTCGTGATTGGCGTTGGATTTGCCTATTTTGTGAGTGAGTATGGTTTAAGGTTTGGTTTTATTGATATACCCAACAACCGTAGCTCGCATAAAGAAATAACGCCAAGAGGGGGCGGTTTTGGAATTCCGATTGCTCTTTTATTTGTGTTTATGTTCTTTATAAAAGATTATTATATTGTAATATTTATTTCGATAGTACTAAGTTTCTTTTCATTAATAGACGATAAAATTAGTCTTCCGGCATTCTTGAGGTTTATTGTAGAGATTGTATTTGCAAGTGTTATTATTGTTGTTTATAAAAATGATTTAATTAAGAGTGTTAAATTTAACTATGCTTTAATAGTTGTGGTTTTTATGATTGTTTTGCTTGCTTTTATAATAACGGCAGCAACAAATTTTTTTAATTTTATGGACGGTATAAACGGTATTGCAGGAATTGAAGCTATTATTTCTTTTAGCTTTATTGCGGTTTATACGGGTTGCATAGTAGATAATCAATCTGTGTTTTTAATAGCTATATCAATAATAGCATCTTCTATCGGATTTTTAATTTTTAATTTTCCTAAAGCAAGAGTCTTTATGGGAGATACCGGTAGTATTTTTATAGGGTTTCTTTTTGCGTCTTTAGTAGTGATTCTTGCGAAAGATATTAAAGAATTATTAGTTCTATTGTCTTTTCAAGGTGCTTTTTACATAGATTGTATTATAACAATATTTATACGTATTTATAGAAAGGAAAACATATTAAGGCCTCACCTTCAACATCTTTATCAACGTCTTATACATCAAAAAAAAATGTCTCATGTGAAGGTAACTGTATTATATTGTATTTTGCAAATAATTATTGGTATAATGTCTTTGTTATTTCTAACAAAGAGTGTGATATGGATAGTAAGTTTTTGGCTTTTGCTTATTGTTTTATATGTTATTGTTAGAGAAAAATTGAATAAGATTAATGGAGTGTAAGAAATAATGGGGATATTTAAATTTTTATTGCATCCAACGAATACCAAAAGAGTATTGTTTTTTCTTTTTTCTGATATATTTATTGTAATTATTAGTTTTTTTATGTCTTTTTATCTTCGTTTTGGATTTGTATTTCCTGATGAATACAAGGAATTGTTTTTTTTATGGAGTTTGGGGATAATTTTTATAACAATTATGTTGTTATTCTTGTTTAACATATATGAACTTAATTGGCGATTTGTTGGATTATTTGAATTAAAAAATATTATAAAAGTTATGGTTATTGCAACTATTACATTTTATTTAATTAATATTTTGATTAGATATTATTATCCTTTTTATTCATTGCCGAAAGGTGTTGTCGTTTTAGAGTTGATTTTAAGCTTTTTGTTAATTGCAATTCTAAGAATTTCAAAAAGACTTTACTATGTTTTTTTTAGAAATATTGAAGGCTCACCTACAATGATTATTGGAGCAGACTATTCCGGCGAACGACTTTTAAAGGAATTAATGAATGAGAATGAGGATAGTTTAACTCCGAGAATCATAATAGATAAGGAGACTATGAGAAACGGTACCAAAATCCATGGTATTCCTGTCGTTTCAGGATTTAATAATATCAATGAGTTTATTAGGCGATTTAGTATTAAGACTGTTTTACTAAATTTGAATCACGAATCTAAAAAAGAAGTCAAACGAGTTTTTGAGATAGTTCAATTAGCTGGTGTAAGGGATATAAGAGTTGTTCCGTCTGTTAAAAATTATGATAGTCGTATCTTTAAGGTTAAGAATTTTAAGAAATTATCTATTTCAGACTTACTTTTTAGGGAACCTGTTAATATTGAATATGCTAAAGTAGAGAATTTTTTTAATAATAAGATAGTTCTTGTTACCGGAGCTGCAGGTTCTATCGGCTCGGAGATAGTAAGACAACTATTAAAATTTAATGTAAACAAGATAGTAGCATTTGAAATTGATGAAACTGAGATATTTGAGTTAAATAATGAATTAAAAGTAACAGAAACAAATAAGATTGATTTTATATTGGGAGATATTAGAGATTATCAAAAATTAGAAAATATTTTTGAAAAATTCAAACCGGATATAGTCTTTCATGCTTCGGCGTATAAACATGTTCCCATACTGGAAGATTTTCCTGAAGAAGGTATAAAAACCAATGTATTGGGGACGTATAATTTAGTCAAATGTGTGCAAAAATATAAGGTGGATAAACTCATAAACATTTCAACCGACAAGGCTGTAAATCCATCAAGTATTATGGGAGCAACTAAAAGGATTGCAGAAATGATAGGTAAGTCGTATAACTCTGTGAGCTCAAAAATAATTTCGGTACGTTTTGGGAATGTTCTTGGAAGCAGGGGAAGTGTTATTCCTATTTTTCTTAAACAGATTGAAAATGGAGGACCTATAACTTTAACTCATAAAGATATGAAGCGATATTTTATGTCGATTCCCGAGGCTGTATTACTTGTTTTGCAGGCTTCTTATATGGGAGAAGGTGGTGAAGTATTTGTCCTAGATATGGGAGAGCCTATTAAAATAGTTGATCTCGCAGAATCTTTGATAAAGCTAAATAATATGGAGTTAGGTAAGGATATTGAGATTGAATATACTGGTATAAGACCGGGAGAGAAATTATTTGAGGAACTTCTAACTGCTGAAGAGGGAACAAATAAAACTACACATATTAAAATATTTATTGCTAAAGAAAAACAGTTTATTGTAAAAAGTGAAATGAAGGATAATATTGATGAATTAGTAAATAATTTAGATAATAAGGAAAAATTAATAGAAAATATAAAAAAATTAGTGCCTTCTAATGTTTTTAAAAATGAATAAAAAAATATCTTTTAAAAAATTTATTGAGAGTGAAAAAACTATTTTTTTCTTTTTATTTTCTTTTATTTTTGTTAATTGGTTGTTAATGATACTTAGTGAAAAATTAGCGTGCAATGATTTTTATCCATATATTTTAGCTTCACAAGAGCTTTTTGTAGGAAATTTTAGTAAGAGTATGTCAATTCCCCCCCTTTTTCCGTTTTTATCTGGAATAATAGGACGTTTTTTTAATTTATTTTTAAACTTAGATGGGTATATTTTGGCCGGGAGAATAATTTCTTTGCTTTCGGGATTTGGGACACTAATATTTTCTTATAAATTATTAAAGATGTATTCACGTACTATTGCATTGTTTGGGGTGACATTTATTATGATATCGTCTTTTTTTTTAAAATTGATATCTACCGCTCAGACTGACATGCTTTTTCTTTTTTTTGTTAGTGGTTTTTTTTATTATTTGAGTGTGAATAAACGCAATTTGTTTTATCTTATTGGTGGATTATTGACTCGGTTTGAAGGTGTAGTTTTATTTTTTTTGTATATTCTTAACATTGCAAGTAAAAAAATAAAGTACTGGAAATATATCTTATTTATTTTACCATTTGTTGCATTTGTTTTTTATCAACTGTTTATTAAATTCTACTATCGTTTGTATTATACGCTTACTTATGTAGTTGCCAATAAGAGTCTTATTTATTATTTATTACATCCGAAAGAACTTGCATATCTCCTTTATAATAGTTTATTGTATTTTATTCCTGTTAAATTTTTGGATTTAATAAAGTGGTCGTTTTTTCTTTTATTATTAATGATTTTTATTATTGGACTTTTTTGTATATTTAAAAATAAAAAAGTAGTTTTTTTTTCAGTTATATCGTATATGTTAATTTTTCTTTCTGTAAAAGGTGCATATATAGGCAAATTAAATCCTATCGTTGATTTTAGACGGTTTTTGTCATTTATTTGGCTTTTTTATATTATTGTAATGATAGGTGTATATAATGTTATTAAGTATATAAAAAAAAGAAAAAAAGAAAGAGCTTTGCTTACATTTTTAATTATATTTTTGATGATAGTTCTAATAAATGACTATTCAATAAAAACGATTCATTCAATGTTGCCCATTATGTTAATTATACCTATTATAGTTATTGTTTGTATTCCAAGATTTAACAGTAAATTATTTTCACTTTTTATTATTATTGTTTTATCGTTGTTTAGTGCCAAATTATATACAACCTCTATAAATGCGTCATACTTTTATATTAATAACGATACTGACGTAGGAACTTATATCTTTTCTAAATGGGTAAAAAAATTTGATCGGTATAAAGTTACAATGAGGTATTGTTATTCCTATATGTACGAATATTACGTAGGTAAAGATAAAGGAATTAAAGAATTGGTATATGATGAGAAGATATACAATAATAGAAAATCATTTTTTGTAAAATATTTTAAAGATTTAAAGAAAATGGGAATAAAATTTATATATTTTGATGGATATGTTTTAGTTAACCAATTGAAAAAACAAAAAATGTTAAAAATTTTATTTGAAGAGCGGGATAAGGGGAAGTATTTTAAACTTTACAAAACTTTCAAGTATAAGGGAAGGTATGCGGGTTCACTTGTCATTCCTCTTTATGATAGTGTTGAATAGTGTTAAATAATGTTAAATAGGATTGAATAATGGAGATAATATGAAAAATACGATAGGTGTTATTGGGCTTGGGTATGTAGGGCTTCCACTTGTTCGGGAGTTTATTAGTAAGGGACTTAGTGTAGTAGGTTTTGATAATGACAAGAGAAAGGTTGATTTATTGAGTAGGGGTGAGAGTTATATCAAACATATTGAAAATGATACTATAAAATCGTGGAATAAATCAAAACGGTTTTTTTCAACTACTGACTTTAATAACTTGGCTGATGTTGACTCTATCCTTATTTGTGTTCCAACACCTCTTGATGAGTATAAGGAACCTGATCTCTCTTATGTTGTAGATACAACCAAAGCAATAGCAGAGAGATTAAAAAAAGGGCATCTTGTAGTTTTAGAAAGTACTACCTATCCGGGGACTACAGAAGAACTTATGCTACCTATTCTTGAAGAAAGCGGTTTGAAGGTAGGCAGTGATTTTTTTCTTGCATATTCTCCCGAGCGGGAAAATCCGGGAGATAAGGTATTTACTACCTCTAAAATTCCGAAAGTCGTTGGTGGGCATACGAAAGAGTGCTTGAAGAGGGCAATATCCTTATATGAGACCATAGTAAACGTTGTTCCTGTTGCTTCTACAAAGATTGCCGAAGCATCTAAAATACTTGAGAATACTTTTAGAGCTGTAAATATTGCCATGGTTAATGAATTAAAAATGCTATTTGATAGGATGGATATAGATATATGGAGTGTAATTGAAGCGGCAAAGTCCAAACCTTTCGGTTTTATGCCGTTTTATCCGGGACCGGGTCTTGGGGGGCATTGCATTCCTATTGATCCTTTTTATCTAACTTGGAAGGCACAGGAGTTTGATTTCAAAACAAGATTTATTGAACTTGCCGGAGAAATTAATACACAGCAACCTTATTATGTCGCAACTCGTGTAACCGAAGTATTAAACGAGTATAAAAAATCATTAAATGGAAGCAGAATTTTAATATTGGGAATGGCATATAAAAAAAATGTAGATGATACGAGAGAGAGTCCTTCTATAAAAATCTTGCATATTTTGAACGCAAAGGGTGCAATTGTAGATTATTATGATTCTTTTATCCCGAAGGTAAAGGCGTTAAGAGATTATCCCGAGCTTGATATAGCGTCAATTGAGTATAATGAAGACAAAATAAAAGAATACGATGTTGTATTAATATTGACTGCTCACGATAATTTTCCGTATTCAGAAATACAAAAAAATGCTAAAATAATTATTGATACGAGAAATATTTATAAAGAGAAATACAAAAATGTTTATAAGGCATAATTTAGGAAAATAGAATGACGAGAAAAATTGTAACAAGCAAAATAAACAGAAAGGATAAAAGTCAAAATAATTTTAATAAATTATTTTGGGATAATATTGCTCCAGAAAAAAAAATGATTATTGCTTGGGATATGGTAAAAGAGATAGATTATTTTAGGGGGAAAAGAGATGAAGGCGAATCAAGACTTCAAAGACATGTTCAAAATATTAAACGAAGAACAGGTTGAATATGTAATAGTGGGGGCTCATGCTGTTATTTATTATACAGAGCCGAGATACACTAAAGATTTAGATATATTAGTGTTTCCTTCTTTAAGCAATGCAAAAAAATTGTGGAAGGCTCTTAAACGGTTTGGGGCTCCTTTGAAAGATATTTCTGTAGAAGATTTTACGGATGAAGATATTATTTATCAAATAGGTGTGGAACCTAATCGCATTGATATTTTAGTTGGGATAGACGGTTTAACTGCCGATGAAGCTTTTATGGATATAACCGAGTCAACTTATGATGAAGTTCCAATACGAATTTTAAACAAAGGCAGATTAATCAAAGCTAAAAGGGCAAGTAATCGTATAAAAGATCAACTTGATTTGGAAAATTTGGAAAAATAAGTAAAAAATGAAAATTTTAATAACAGGAACGGCAGGGTTTATCGGTTATCATCTTCTTAAAAAGCTTGTTGAGGAAGAACATACCATTATTGGCTTGGATAATATTAATGATTATTATGATGTAAATCTTAAATATGCAAGATTGGAAGAAACCGGAATTGACAGAGAAAGCGTAGAGTATAATAAACTTATTATAAGTAAAAAACATAAAAATTATTCTTTTATAAAACTCAATCTTGAAGACAGAGAGAATGTAAAAAGATTGTTTGAAGAAGAAAAATTTGATATTGTATGTAATCTTGCTGCTCAGGCTGGTGTGAGATACTCGATTGAAAATCCCTTTGCGTATATTGACAGTAATATAAACGGGTTTATAAATATTTTAGAAGGTTGCAGGCATAATAAAGTTAAAAACCTTGTATATGCGAGTAGTTCGTCAGTTTACGGATTAAATAAAAAGATGCCTTTTTCAACGGATAATAATGTTGACCATCCTGTAAGTCTTTATGCTGCGACAAAGAAGAGCAATGAACTTATGGCACATGCCTATAGTGATTTATATGACTTGCCGACAACAGGGTTGCGTTTTTTTACAGTTTATGGCCCGTGGGGCAGACCGGATATGGCTCTCTTTATTTTCACAGATAAGATGATGAGAGGTGAGCCGATTGATGTGTATAATTATGGTAAAATGAAGAGGGATTTTACATATATTGATGATATTGTTGGAGGCGTTTATAAGACTTTATTCTCAATTCCCGAAGGTATGCAGAATTGGAATGCAGAAAAACCTAATCCGGCAAATAGCAAGGCTCCGTATAGAGTATATAATATTGGTAATAATAAGCCCGAAAATCTTATGGAGTTTATATCTGTGTTAGAAAAAAATATAGGTAAAGAGGCAAAGATAAATATGATGCCTATGCAATCCGGGGATGTCGAGGCAACTTGGGCAGACACCAAGGCATTGGAGAATGTTTTTGGATATAAACCGGATACATCAATAGAAGTCGGGATAAAAAACTTCGTTGATTGGTATTTGGATTATTATAAATAGTTTTAGTAAAAAAGATGTTGGAGATTCATAAAAAGAGTAAGTGGCTTCGATTTTTATAGACTGTTTGTGGCTGTGTCGTAAAATGGTCTGGACTATTTTACGATACATCGTAAA
>Ga0256845_1000992_pt1 | contig 24238 bp, 32 predicted proteins | sample RiftiametaG_FD_189101 | JGI IMG/M metagenome (GOLD analysis project Ga0256845, IMG submission 189101) | Tube worm associated microbial communities from hydrothermal vent at the East Pacific Rise, Pacific Ocean - Riftia | ecosystem: Host-associated > Annelida > Integument > Unclassified ... | reverse complement strand
CAGGCACTTAGCGGTTTTCGTTAAGTGCCTGTTTTTGTTTGTGTGGTGGCTTTTCAATTTTTCGTACTACAAGATGGAGAAAACAGTACAACAGCACTCACTTATGTAGCGCGTCGCGAGGTTTGAAACCAATTTTCACAAGGTTTGGAACCACTTTTGCAGCTTTTTCTCCTGCTTTTAATTCAAGATTAAACAACCGTTAATCAAAATTTGAAATCAGCAATTCAGTTCTGGTTTTTGCCCTGGATTTTGCAGTTCTGCCACACGAATATTTAAGTTGACTCTTGCTAATACAGAAAGCCTTAAATATCCTTTTTACCTCTGCCGTATCATTAATAGTCATAAGAAATTTACCATCAATTTCTCTGAGTATTTTTGCCAGATCAATAAAATCCTGCTCAATAAAGTCATGATTGTATCCTGGAATTTTCCAGTATGGTGGATCCAGAAAGAAGAAAGAATGTTGCCGGTCATATTTTGGAATGAGTGCACGAAAATCGAGGCATTCAATTTGGACGTTTGCCATGCGCTTTCCAGCGTACTTTCAAGAGTCAGGATATTGAGACCTGGTTTACGGGTTGTGCCGGTTCCAAAGGTTTGGCCTGTTGCATGGCCACCAAAAGAAGATTTTTGCAGATAGATGTATCGCGTTGCTCTTTGGATATCGGTTTGTGTTTCTGGATTTACTGCTTTTTTACCTTTTAATTTCCCGGCGCATCTGCTACAACTTCCCGCGTGCTACACAGCATCGGAACTTACGCAGGTGAACCCTGTCGACCCCATTCGTGCTATTACACGGATGAGCGGTTGGGGGATGTTAGAGCATCCCCGTTCCGTCCATATTTTTTTATTTACAATTCCCCCTTAAAACCACTTCTTTCTTGTCGATTTTATAATGATGCTCCACACCGGTCTTTGTTGTGCAGATAATATCTGTATTATACTTAGGCTCTATCTTTGTCCTCCACCAACCTTGTCGATTGTCGGCCGGGGCTGTGCCATCTTTTACCCAATTATGGCGAGGCATATCTATGCCCTCACAACTACACTTGACGTAGTCAAGTATCTGTCCAGGACAAGCTTTAAATGATATCCCCCCATCTGTGCCACCAACGAGGGTGTGGTGATAGCGCTTGGGGTAGATTTTATCCCCAATAGTTGGCATTGCAGGATCATGTTCGCCACCAGGCGTATCCGGGTTTTCAGGAGCTGCGCTTGAATTGTGAATATTTGAATTATCAACAGACGATTGATGCTTTACCCGCATCGTTGCATCTTTGATATCATTACTTGCCTTGTCCAGTGCAGCATTGGCGAGTCCAGCAGCATCAGAGAACGCGGCACTGGTACGTGGATCAACAGATGAATTGTTTTTCGTTTCTTGTCCCAGATCACCTTGTTTTGAGGCATATTTCATATCAGGGCTAATGGTAACATCACCTTCATTACCTTCTTCTAACGTGATATTGAAAGTATTTTTAACATCTGTCTTCTTTGCGATCCCGGTAGTATTTGCTCCGCCGCACCCATTCAATAAAACTGTTAAAACGGCCAATATCAAAAACATCAATATTCTTCTCATCATTACACCTCCGATTTGTAATCCGGCAGGTCTGGCGCTTTGCGCTGTACCATGCCATTTTTTAATAAATGCCTATTTGCCAACCATGGCAGATATGACAAAGGAACCTGTCGAAAAATCGGTCAAAGAAACGGTCAAAGAATAGTCTGGTAGAGTACTCGTCATCAATATTGCAATCATTACGAGAGCATTCTCTGGCTGAATAAAGAATGTACGATTACCCGTCCATGTGCCAGCCTGCAGACATTGCAAAATGACTGGATACGCATTAACCGAACCAGATGTAAAATTGGTAAACACTCTTTTGGCTACAGCCGAATCACATGTGACAGGCGTGCTGGTATCAATTGGAGGGAATGTTGCGGCTAGGCTAAAGGTATCAGTTGCGTATTCTGGTCTGGATGGTGTGACATGAAGCAGTACCATATACATTGCCTCCATCCAATACATATCCCAAGTTGGATCAGTTAAAACCCATGTTGCACCATCGAAGCGTTTTTTTGCGCAAGGTATCCAGGATGCACCATTATAATATTTGCAGGTGTCGTTATACGTGGATCGTTTAAAAAAATGTCCATTGCTATCAACGCCTGATTGAGGCCGCTGCGTACCATCACATGTTGATATCTGGCAATCCAGCCTTTTGCTGTCGACAAATGTGCAATCGCTGTAACATCCTCCGTCACGAACGACCCCAGCATGGGCCAGTGCAGCAGTAAGCAAGCATATCAATACAGTTAATATTCGAAACATAGATCACCCTCCACCATGCCAGAAACCAGCAGACAATCATCAGCTGTGAAAATGTTTATACCTGTAGGACTTGTGTTTCGCACCTCAACCGCCGTTTCAAGCTCTCCCAACACCTCCTTTATATTTTTATTATCAGATATTGTCGTGCCAATGAAAACACCCATATTGGTGCTGTTTGCATCAACGCCAGTAAGGGTAATGAGGTTGTTTCTGGGTGTGGCGGCGTCTGTCCGAACCTCGGTTATTGCAGCTTGCGTATTGGTGGAGGAAATATCACCATTAGGCGTAAACAATAGCTCAATGGCCTGGGTAATCTTTGTATCAACGGCAATCCAGCCAGTGCTCTTGTATATGCACAGGGCTGAAGCTGTGCCACCACCAACAGAACAGTCTCCTGTCGTCGATCCATCAGTTGCGTGATAAATTGCCCCGACAGACGGCGATGCTGTAATATTTGCAATAGTGCCAGTTGGTATATCCAATTCTTTTGCAAAAGAATAATCAATTTTTGCACCAGAGCTGGCAGTCTGGTTACCTGTTGTTTTTGCTTCTGCGACAACGGAAAATAACAATGAGCAGAGAACGGCGATTACACATTTATTTAACATGATTTAACTCCTTATTGAAATATGCCAGGTGCCCGTTATGGCACCATATGCAGCGAGATCAACGACTATTGTGTTACTGTCAACACTTGTAATTTCGCTGGCCTCCACTATTTTTTTTGTGTCGGAATAAATCGTAACCGAAGCTGGGTAATCAACGTCAAGGCCATGGTTAAAGGTGAGTACACCAGCTGTGAGGTCACTATTGTCAAAGCTATGGCTGGAACTTTGTCTTGCTCCAAATGGTCGCAGATCAGCAAGGGAAGTTATCTGTGTCGCATTACTTTCAATCATCGCGATTGGTATAAAATCGCCGACAGGGACATCCTCATTTATCTGCGCAGTGCCAGTGTTATCAAGGTAAACAAACTGTACAGTTGATGGAGTTGCATTAATGGATCCGGTTGCAACATGCAAAGCTGTTGAAGCAAGTTCGACATCTCCACTGCCCCAGGTCAGTGCCAAACCACTAAATGATAATTCCAAGCCGGTCTGCACCCGGTTACTGCTCCGCAAAGCACCCAACAAGATGGCAATCAGCCGCCAGTTGTGGCCCAGGGGAATATCCCAGTTTAGCGTCGACTTATCCGGCACTCGTATTTTTATGTCACCTGCGTATTGTATTGTCATTGAGTAACCTTTGCTTTTAGTTTACGCACCATAATATCCAGCCCCGTAACCGAAGGTGTTGACGCCATAACCGCTGACATAGGTAAAAACCTCTTTTGCCACGATTTTGATGTGGTTAATTTGTTGTTTTTTACCGCTGGCAAACACACGCTCTGTTGCGCATACCGTAACAGGCTGGCTTTCCAGGTTGTGGAAATTGCCGGACAATGCCACGCAATCTTCCGCCTCCAGCTCGAAGCACCCCAGATACGCAGTAAAACTATAAAACGTGTCCGGCCACGCCTGCTGAAAGCAGTAATATGACGCCACAGCCTCGGCCATATCATCATCCCGAATCAGATCAAAACGGTATCCGTTAACATCTCCCCGTTTGCCGAAGCGACGAATTGAATTTTGCTCTTCCGATGTGACGCTTTTGCAATATTCATCGTTTACCCAATCAAATGTGTATGCGAGATTAATGCTGTTTTTAACCTCAGACATTGGTTGCCTGGTGATGGCAATGGATTTGAGTTGACGGTCGGTATTGCCGATTGATTTTTGCGGAGAAATGGCATTTGATCTAGCTATCAGCTTCACCAGCCCGCCACTGGTAAAAATTCTGCCATGTATCTGCCAGCATATCTTGCGGATGGCGTCAGCAATCGTTAGCTCCGCATCGATCAGCCCATCAAGCGTATAGTTGAGAGCGGTGTAGGTTGTATCAGCATCCGCCATATCAACATCATTTTCAGAGACTCCTGCCTTTGTCGTCAATAGATACTTGATGACGGCAACAGGCTTGGTCAGTATGGCAGTAACAGATGCACCTACACTATCTGAAAAAACAACTTCCCTGGGCGAAAATTCGACCATAAAAAACGCATGCAGTACGTGCACGTCTTTGTTCGCCCCTGTCGAGACATATGTCATCGTCACTGATTTACCGGTAAACCAGGACCAGTCAAAATTTACGCTGTCGGTAATATCAAATTTATCGACAATGGTACGGCTCGGATTGTCCTGTGCATTGATATTGAGCGGCATGTTGCCGGTCGTCAGATCATGAACATCATCCGAGGCTTTGATAGGGTCATCATTGGCATCTGCCCCTTGGCCCAGTACATACCCTGTTTGTGATTTAGTCGTTGATATGGCTATCTGTTTCGACGATATCGAATTATTTGCGTGCCATTTTATTGCACACGAGTTGAGCCTGAACTTGGTGGTGTGATTGGTTGACGGCTTGTATCTAATATATGGATCTCCTGAAAATGAACCTTGACCAACATAAACTACGTGACTGCCAGGCTGCATATTTATCGTGTGCCAACTGCCGCCTATATACATATGCAATTCGATATCCGGGACGCAGTAATTAGGGGTAATATAGTCCCATTCTAAATCATATAAAACCCACACTCCGCTGTTGGGATAATGCGGAAACGTAATGTGATCAACTGTCCAGTATCCATTATAGGTTTTTGTTATCCATTGTCCGATAGGAAAGGATGAGATGTCTGTTGTCAACTCCGTCGTGGTAACGCCTAAATCATGGTCATGAGAAGGACTTGAGCTATTAAAATCAGGATCAACAGTGGTATGTGTATGTGCCGCACCGGTGCTATGCAAATGGCCATGGTCAATATCCACATCACCGTCAATTGCAAAAACATCACTGGAATTTGGTTTTGCCAACCGTCCGATATTGCCAATTCCATCTATGGCAACCTGTACATAATCGTTACCCATCAGGCCGCTTTCCCAGTGGGCAACAGAGAGATATGCTTTACGTATCTGGCCTCTATCCTGGTTGACTGTATCCTGCTTTATTGCCAGAACTTTATGGCTGTTGCTGATAACGGCAGAACTTGATGTTTCGTCCACATCAAATGCGTATGCCGGTGTTAGCGCAGTATTCCCTGGGGCAACAGCATCAAACTGCATTTCCAGAAATTTGCTGCCTGCACTAAATCGTTCATACCAGGGTTGTGCGCCGAAAATCACTCGGGCTGGATTAGCCAGAGCATCGACAGTAAAGGTACCTGCAGGCGCAGGAAAACCATCTATCAGCACATTTGATATCTGTTGCACTGGCCCTTCGCATAATAAGAAAATATGGTTTGGCAGGTGCTCGATTACTTTTTCATTGCGCAGATGCTGGTTTGGTTCTGTTCCTCCAATACCACGGCTGCAACCGGTAAAAGAGTGAGTGCTGATATTTGTATACCCGATACGTTCCTGCCCGATTTGTATGGTTCCTGTCGTCGCAAAATCCAACGTGGTAAGATTTTCATTCACGGGGACAACAGTTGCCCCTGAAAGTATTGAATTGGCAAGCGTTGCCGACAGGGCAGTGGTCGCTTTTATTGCAGGTATTTGTCCAGGAGAACCAACGGCCAACGGCAACCCTTTTGCCCGATACTCCGGTAAAACATGCGGCCACTCATCCTCGGCCAGAGCTGTACCAACCGGTTGATCCCAGCGTATGGCAATGCCAACCATATCGAGCTGCAGCAACCTGGACGATTCAGTAAACTGTATCGGATCCTGAAGCACAAAACGATCTATCAACACCTTGTCAGCATCAGATGTTCCGTAAAACCATTGGTAAAGAGATGCCTCAACGAACTCTGGTGGCTCTACTGTAAAATAATCTGAAAACGGATGATTGCCACCATTCCACAGCGTTAGAGAGAGCTGTCTGATAAATCCGGCATCCAGGTCTGTTGCATCCCCCACAACATCTGTTAAAACACCCCAGTCTTCAACAAGTGGAAGATAATCATGATCCAGCCCATCAGCGGATCCCAGTGGTTGATCTGAGAGATAGATATCACCAGCCACAGGAAAATGAACAACCAGCAACTGCCGTGGCTTGCGCTGAGCGCTATCTTTTGCACCAGTAAAGGCAACAGGCAGATCAGTCCTCATGCCACAAGCTCCAGCATAATTTCACCTGCAAACCGTTCGAACCTGGTCTCACGAAATGCAGATGGTGATGAGAGTAAAATTACCTCCATCCCCATGCCGTCCTCATCAATATACGTAAATGGGTTTAACACCCCCACGGCGATGGTGTCATACCAGCTCACAAATGCATCATAATCCGCTTGCGGCATATGGGTAAACACCAGCTTACGTTTCCTTACAGTTACGCCGATATCCTCACGTTGCAGTCCACCCGCTGCATCTCTGTCTGTTATCTGTATCCTGTCGTGTGGTTTAAAAACAGGAAACCTGATACCTTTAGTAAAGGATAGTGAGGAAGTACCGCTGATAAATTTGAGGCTTGATTTTACGATCCTTATAAAATCAAAACCAATATAACCTGTTCCCGAAGACGCATTATTGAACAGAGATACACGTAGTTTGTCGGTTGATGGTATGATTGTACCTGTGACGAGTATAGTAGAACCATTATTGACAGATCCTTGTGCCACTCCATAGGCACTGTCACTAAAAAACGATCCGAATTTAATTGCATAATCATTTGAAGTGCCACCGATAATTCTGGCCGCATACTCATATGTCGAACCAGGAGTGACATCCACCAGCGTACTGATTCTATATTCGGCCTCCTTGTATATCCTTATATGCTTAACAGCAACACCTGGTGGTGGTGATGGAGGCTCAACGTCAACCATCCATTGCACCATGGAGTTGCCAATGTACCAGTCAGAAAGATCCGAAGAGGAGAACTCACCGTTGGGCACAATATTACTGTCTATCATGTCTGAAAGATCAATCATTATCCCCGAATCTCCTGTCGTTTTTGCTCTGTTATTATATTGGTCACATCAGAACGGGACAGTTGCTGATTGATATTGACTGTCACCTGGTTTTTATCTGCGTAATAGTTGTCCTGGTCATTGGCTACTTCCGAGGCTGATTTTGAAGAATCAGTATTTTCAAAGGTATCGCTTTTTTGACTGCCACTGTTACCAGATGACCTTGCCGGTGCGGAGGAAACCGCCTGGAGTTGCCTGAATTTTGCAATCAGCGTATCAATGCCATAGATAACGGCACCGTTATCAAATGTTGCGGTCAAACCGATCTGCTGGCCGTCAAGGTCAGCCACTTTAACGCCAACCGCATCCAACTGGGTAAGGATTGAGTTGTTGGCTTGATCGTACTGGTCGATAAGGGTATTTGTCATGGCCAACATCGAATCCATGGCCTGTCCCGCTGCTGTTTCGCCTTTTTGCCATGCATCTTCAGACAAGCCTGCCAATTGATTATAGAGCCACTCTTCCACCTGATAGATATCGGCCCCGGCTTTTTTCCAGCGAGCAGCTTTCTGTACGAGTTCACTGGCCTCTGCACTAAAATATTTTTCAGCACCAAGCCCCGCCTCTTTGTACATCTCTTTTTCTGCAGTTGCCTGCGCGTCTGCTGCTTTTTTATGGCCTGCTAGTATCGACTTACGGGTTTTTTCCTGCTCTTCCAGGGCCTTTGTTGTCTCAGTGACCTGCCGCCTGAATTCCTCCTGCCCGGCAATAATCACATCATTTGAACTGCGCATATCACGAAAGGCCTTGTCCGCTTTTACAATCAGTTCATTTGCCGCACCAAACGCAGCCTCTGCATTCATTTTCCACTCGGCAGATGCTCCGGATGAAATATGTAGGGCATCGGTCAAAGCCCCGACAGATCCAATGATTTTAAAAATTCCACCGGATACAAATAGCGCTCCTGCTGCAATTGACTGAAAGGTGCCGTCCACAAAATTCATTGTACGAATAAGCAGATCACCGATGATCATTTTATAATCGGCCATCTTTGCCGTCCATCGCTCCAACTTGTCAGCCGCAGTATCTGTCTGGTGTCCAAGTCTCTCCATCAACTCGCCACCAGCCTTCATGGTTGCAGCCATAAAAGCCTGCTTCTTTTCAACGTCTGTTAACTGGCTGGCGGTCTTACCCAGAGACTTTGCGTAATTCTCATTGGCTTTTTCTACACTGACAATGATCCCGAGATTGTCGAGAATCATCTTGGATTGCCGTCCTACAGCCAGGGTGATATCTTCGAAAGCCTTAACTGTGGTCTGTCCGGTCATTTTTGCGGTAGCTCTGGCAATACCCATGAGTTTAATAACATTTTCAGGAGCGATCCCCATCATCATAGCGGTACCAGCGTTGCGAATAAGGGTCATGGTGTCTATGGTACCGGCGCTCACTGCTTTAAGAGACGCAAGTATCGATTGTGAACTTGTGCCATACGAGGCTGCAAGCGCCGCAAAAGATCGTCTTTCCTGTTGCGCCTTTGCTGCCATATTGGCAAGATCCCAGGCCTCGCGCATAGCAATGATCCCGCCAATAATACCTATCCAGCCAGCCTGTACCTGTGCCCATGCTCCTTTGATCTTTGTCGCCGCACCAGAGCCCGCCTGCTCTACTTTTTCGAATTCCGTACTTGATTTATCTGCAAATTCGCGGATACGAATGGTGCCTTTATCATCCACATACAATTCTATGGCTACTTTGGCATTGGTCATAATGGTTCCTGGCCCTGTTGTTCTGCCTGGTGTTTTTTTATTTCACGGTGGATGACGACAAGGTTTCTGCGCATCATCCGATGTTTAAAAACCGGAATTTCAAGGTCGTTTAATGCTGTATTAATGGCCCTTTGATCCATATCACCCCAGGGACATACCCTGTCATATAAAACAAATAGGATTTTGGTATCATCGTCCCAGGTGTCTCGATCACATGTGCTGCATCCCGGGCTGATATCGTCGTCAATGAGGTTATCCCGGCATTGGCGGCAATTAATGCCCGGATAATCCAGGGCAAAACGTACCGCCTCTAAAGCTTTTTTTCGGCCATCTCCTCCCTTTCAGTATTAAAACGTTCAATATCAAGACAGACTCTGTTTATCCACGCAGCAAAGGCTGGAGAAAATTTCATCAACACCAGTTTGGCTTTTGCATCACAGCCAATGTTTCCCTTATGTCGTCGTACCATCTTCCAGTCTTTCAGCAGAATCAACCGTCGCAGGTCAGTAACAGTCAACCCCTTCCAGTCAACAATTACCCAATCGAGAAACAGTGTCATATATGTGTCACTATTGAGTACCTGTTGTTTCTGCATCGTAGCGCGATTCCACTCCGTTTCAGTGGCAAGAGCAATAAACTCAGCCTGTTTGCTGCCCAGTGGCCTGGTCAGCACCTGAAAAGTTTTTGATCCGGAATAGGCCACCCACACCGGTGGCTGTTCTTCACGGGTATCAATAATATCCTCGAGATAAAGTATCGCAGTATCTTCCATGGTCATGCCAGTGGGTTGGTTGTGCGTCTATTGATAACTTCGATGCGCATCGGCGTTATAAGACCAGTCATCCCCGCTGGTGCTGCTGCAGCACCAAGACCATCCAGTTTCATGGAAAAGGGAATCTTGCCTGCACCGGAAAGTGGTGCTTCAGGATCAGCTATGCGTAGATGAGGAAAAACCAGGCGCAATGTATAACGTTCTCCATTGTCTATTAGCTTCCCGACAAACGTGATATCCATCTTCTTTGGCGTACCCGCTTCCCAACTATCGAAAAACGCATTATTTGCCGCATTGTAGCGAGGAAATTTTAAACCTAAAGAGAGGACAGGAAACCCGTTGTCGTCTGGTTCCGCTACACCATCCTGACCAGCGACAGACGAGCTGTCCATGGGTCTGGTGAGGGTTAGTTCAAAGCTTGATGGATGAACAACATCACCGCTGCCAAGCGCAGCATCGTCACGGTTATTCATTCGAAAGACCGTGTTCTTGTTCATCAGTATCCGGTTGCCCCTGGCGGCAGTCGCGGTTGCCATGGTTGTCGAGGTGTTTGTTGTGCTGGCTCTCTCTAATCGGTCGCAGATCATATCAAAAGAGAGTTTGCACGGTTTATTCATCTCTCCACTGATTTTAAAACCGTGTACCTTTGCTGATGGATATTCCCATATAACATCGGTGAGTTTTTTTTCGGCCAGTGTGCCAAAAACACCAGTAATCTCCGTTGCCATATCATAACTGTTTGAATAGGCATGGCTGCCAACTACTAGTGCCGGCACCTGTGACATACCCATCACAGAAGCCAGCAGCACGTCGGCACCCTCATAGCGCATATAGGCTTCAATGCTGCCCACGGTTGTCGACTCTCCTGGATCAGCATCGGTAATCCATGGTTGTCCTGCTGAATCATCGAGTTCCTGGCTGAGACCCGCCTTTATTCCATCCGAGAGTATCAGCAGGCCATCACCTGCACCACAACTCACCGGAGTGTGCCAGGTATTTGCCTTTTTGAACGCGCAGATAAACTGGCGTCCTGTAATTTCCTTTGTCATTTCCTACTCCCTCTATCCCAAACGTGTGAACTGCATCACCACCGGCACCATAAGAATAGCCGTCGTGCCGTCTGTGATAATCTCCGACTGCCCCTGGGACAAAGGCAGAGCAGAATCATATTGATCGTTAAAATGCTGATCGGTAAGGGCTGTAATTATCTCTTCTGCAATTTCCAGCACTCCTTTGTAGCGACTGGTACCAATGATCATTGCTTCCTGTCGCTGCAGGGATACGTAGGCAACAATGGTGACCTGCAGACTGTCATCGTCCTGGTCAGTTGCCTGAGCCGCAAAATCAATGCCGCCATCTTTAATCCCGATGGCAGGGTAACTGCCGTTTTTTCTGATTAACCTGATATCTTCAGTGATATATATATCCGTACTGCGAATATCATTTATTTCTGTCCGTAGCAGGTGTTTACAGTTTTTTAAAAGTGTTTTCATGTGTCATTAAAGGTGTTGTTTTTACGACCTGCGCCTAAAAATTCTTTAACGTATCTCTGTCAAATATCCGATCCTGACTTGACACTGCTGCAGCATCGCTGTTTGAGGCGTGGGGATCATGCATACCAAGGCTGAGATCCCCGCTTTTTATCGCCTCCAGCATCTTGATAGCGTTGTCATATCTCTTTTGCCAGTGTTCAGGAGGCCCTTGCCTGCGGGCGTACAGATTAAACACCGCTATATCCACTGCCAGTTTTGGTATGATGTTCGGCAGCGGATCCAGGGGCAGGGTATAGCCACCTTCGACCAGATAGACATCGATCTCCAGCCCAGCTGTTTCGAGGGCATTGTCTGTAAGAGTTGTGTCAATGGTGCCACTATCACTGTCATCAGCCAGATCGAGCAGCACCATTGCATTGAGCACTTTTTGCAGATCGGTAAGAGCCGCGTAACTCATTATTTTTTACCAGCCTGAAATTGCTCCCATGCAGCATCACGTTCGGCTGCTGAAACAGGTGTTTTTATAATTTCGGCAAGCGCTGTGGCCTGTGGTTTACCGGAGTTGGTGAAATGATCGTTGTTCTCCGGGTCAAGCGACTGTATGGCCAACTGCAGCAGATCATCACGCCCAGGCCCATCAGAATCTTGTGAGACCTCGGCAAGAGTACCGTCTCCCAGTAATGGCTCTCCAATATCCAGATCCATGGTTACCTGATCTCCCACCTCATACCGTTTTTTCTTGTAGAGGATAGGTGATTCCACCGTATATTCTTTTTTGTCAGACATGAAAGACCTCATTGCTATTTTGAAAAGGAACAGCCTGCGCTGTCCCTTTGTTGAACTACAAACTCAAGCTGGACAACCTACGCCACAACATCTTTGATAAAATAGCCAAGATCAGCAGCGGTAATAACCTCCTGTACAGATTCACCGGCCCGTACCCGTTTGCCACCGCGAAGCCCAATATCCTTATCATCTATGGCCCCGGCTATCCGTGTACCGAATTGAGCGGTTACACCAAAAGTTACACCTGATCTGGTATCCGCTGTTTTATTGCGATGCAGCAGCGCAATGTGTTTACCCCATGTACGGGCCAGATTTATGGCCTGTCCTTTTCTCGCGGTATTGACCCAGGCAGAACCAACCAGGATATCATCGAGTTCGAGCAGATCCGCTATCTGCCTGCGGTTGGCGATACCCGAATCACCTGAATTACCGTGTACCGCCTTCACAATTTGCGGATGCATGGAAAGTTTTGAAAAGGCAGGTCTGCCAATGGTCATAACGTTGGCCCGCATTATCATGGAGTCCAGTGCCCCGGTAATCACACCGATCGGATCGGAATTTGCAAAATCTGAAAACTGATCTGTGCCGGTGAGTGTGACTTTGTTTGCAGATCCGTAGGTGTCAGCATTAAATACTGTACCAGCGACTCGAACTTCACGGTCAAGCTCGACCAGGTTCATAATCCCTTCGCTCGCCCTGCCGACTGGATCATAATTTGGAGGTGCATTATCGATATCAACCTGCGGGATAGAATCATCAAGACCGTAATCAACGGTTGATCCTGTCTCTTCCGTGGCCGAGAACTCAACCTGGTTGGGCTGTGATTTGCGACCCACCATGGTATCCGGCACGGTAAAGCCTTCTTCCATGGCATGTTTCAGATACTTAAATTCCTGCTTGCCCACCGGTACCCTGGGCAATACTTCATCAGCTATCATATCAGCGTTTGTAAATGCGATAACAATGGCCATTAAAACCGGGTCTATGGGAAATGGTGCTTTTGGCATGATGTCTCCTTGTGGATCTTGATGAGTTTTAAGTGTAAATTTTTAACCGTTATATGTGTCTTTATACGGTACCTGGTGCGAGCAACATCAAAACGATATCTCCAGCCACTCCCGATACGCGGGATATGCCTGCAGTCCTGTTACCAGCCGCCGCAGTGACACCCTTGCCGTTTGCATCGGCAGTAATTTGTGCACCTCTGGCAACAGCGCCACCCAGTTCAACCTCAACTACTCCAATGGTATGGATATCAACCCTGTCACCCGCAGCATCGGCACCAAGGGAATCGGATACGCCAATTGCCAGATTAGCAGCTGCGGCAGCTTGTACTACTGTTCCATCAGCCGATCCCGGCTTGCATATCCGATGGGGAGCAATTGCGGCCTCAGCGGTAAAATTTTCTGTAAGAACTTGTTTCATAATTTTCCCTCATTTTTTAATGATGTGTAAATACGTTTAAAATCAGCTGTTCATCATTATTGTTTTGTTACGTGACCAACGGCATCGGTAAAGGTGATCGTTCTCCCTGCCCTGGATTCTTCTTCTTTAAATACAGTGGCTTTTCGTGCAATTTCGACCGCATTATCCTTTGCACCTGTTTCGTTGCCTGATTTCGCATGTTCGGTAAAATCGATTGACGCAGGTAATGTACCGAGAAAAGAGGTAAACCAATCAAGGCTCGTCTTAGTTTTACCTTCACCAAATTCAAATGATCCGTCACAGTCCAACCCTTCCATGAATTCTTGTAATCCTCCGTCAATCCAGGCAGGCAGAGGCCCACCATCTTTAACCGGAGTTTTACAGAATGTGGCGATTGACTCTTTTGCTTCTTCTTTTTTTCGATTGAGTGCTTCTTCTGCAAATGTTACCTGAGCTGCAGCAATACCTTCTTGCCGCGCTGCTTCTTTTGCCGCTTCGATATCCGCTTCGCTGAAGGTTTTTAAATTTGTATCCACAATGGTTTCCTCCTCTTTCTGCTGTTCATTGTATGTAGCGTCGACAAGATTAGTATCCTGCTTTGCCTCTTCTTTGAGTGTCTCAACGTCCCAGTCAGGTACAATCCTGTCCGCCGTATCGACGCCCTTTTCCTCAATGAGATATTCTCTGATACGGCCAAACAGGCGGGCAATCACACCATCCGTGTAATCAGAAAATTCAAATGTCACAGGCTCGCCATCGCCAAATGCGATATCGGATAATCCTTTAACGGCAGGCGGTACCGCACCGAGAAAACCTACATGACGCAGTCTGCCATCAGGATAGAATGCAGCTGATCTTTTTTTGTACCGTCCATTTTTGACAAGTTCTTCAAATTCCGGCATCACTCCTGTAAACTTTGCCAGGAGTACTTTCTTTCCTTCCTGCATCTCAGTTTTCAATGCATCAACCCAGCCATAGGCAGGAGCATCAGCTTTTGGATGGCCCGCAACCATTGGCGGTTGATGATCCGCTGCATTAAAGGTGCTGACTGCCGTATCAATCAGAGCATCACCGTCATGGCGCGTGCCGGTTGAATCAACCTGATTGCCCCCTCTGAAAATCTCTATATAGCCGTCGAATCCCTTAGTTGTTCCTGCTGATTTTGGCATGTTGTTCTCCCATGATGTGGACAGCCATGATCTCTTCGATATCCAAAATATCATCGCTGCTGATATGCATAAATGGCCTGGCCGGAATATCACCCCAGGGTAGTCTCACTTTGCGTGTATGCGGGAGTACCCAGTATTTCCGGCCTTTTTTACTGATCCTTTGATGTGCTCCTACCTGTGCGACAACCGTGCCGAAACTAAACTTTTTGGCTCCATATTGATGGGTGGCTGCATAGACAACATTGGTACCGACCGTGACCCGTTGGTTATCAGCCCGCACGGTAAAGGAGTTCATAAGCCTCCCCGTATCACGCAACGTTCCTATCCGCAGACCAGGGACACTGTCAGCAGTACCCCTTTTAGATGGCTTCCATTTTTCCGGCCTGCCACCTGCGCGGAAGTTGGTTCTGATGGCTTCCCGGACAATGGCACCAACCGATCGAAGCGCCTGTTTTTTATTCTGGCAACGTTCGATACTCCTAGCCAGAATCTCTTGCATTCTGCTGTCGTCAATTTTGATCTGTAGATCCACAGCCGGTACCCCGTTTAAAATGCGTTTAAAATCTTCTGTATTTGATACTCTTTGCTTTTACGCCTCATTGTTCGCACGGGTGGCGAAATCGCCTTACAGCCCATTTTAAGGGCCTTGTTCTTTTGACCTTTAAATGCCAAAATGCTATACTGTCTGATAAGGCACATGTGACACGGTGATATTCTCCCGACCGTAACACCAGTGCAGACTGGGAGTGCTATGTAGGGTTGCCGCATTTTGCGGAGGGGAGGCCCTGCCGTGTGCCTTATGTTTTTTCTTTTTTCAGCAGCCGTTGTATTTCTTTATCCTTTCTGGCCTGATCCTTTGAAAGTCTTCTAAAACTCGTTAGAAAAACTTTATTGCCTGTGCGTGTTGACTTCACCACCGTCACATAACCCTGGGCTGTATCGTCGAGGATAAATACCAGTGTCTTTTTTCCGTCCTGAACCACAAGCCCGTTATCCATTGCCTCCTGTACCTGGGTGTATTCCTTTGCAGCCAGCTCCGGGTGCTTTTTTTGCTGTTTCACCGCCGTCTCTTGTGAGAGCAGGGTAGTCCTGGTTTTGGCCCCGATCTTTCCCATATCATTTTCAGAGATCTGGGCTATGGGGAGATGACCTTCCGGCTGGCTGTACCATTTGGCAAAGAGCGGCCCGTTAATCGTTTCATTTATGGCCTGTCTGCCGATGCCAGCAGGCCAGCTGTTTATCCTGTCAGTAAAGATATCCGGAATCTCTCCCCAGTATGTAGCTCCTGGATTATGAGCAAAACCGATATCCGGCAACATCTGCTGCCCTCCCATCTTCTCCCCGGATACAGGAGATATCGGCTCAATCAACCTGTTGGTGATATCCTCTGATTCAACGTGTATCTTTTTACGCTCAACTGCCCCTTGCGTAAGCCCGATAACAGAGCAGCGACAACGATAGCCATTGGGTGGATACCAGGTATTCCACACCGAGTGGTCGGCGGGCCATACTCTGCCATCCATCGCCAGATGCGTTGGCCTGGTGCGTTTATCGTTTATCGCGTCATACTGCCAATACGGGAAGATGGAGGCCTCTTCTTTCAGCTGCTTATAACGGCCAACGTTGTAGGCTGTTTGGATGTTTGTCCGGTAAATATTATCAACACGCCACGCCCGTTTTCCCGTCCAGCCACGGCGGGTAAAGATATCTCCGGCTTTTTTCTTAAATGTGCCAAATGATTCACCCCGCTCGATAGCATCCTGCAGTGCGGTAAATACCGTGCTTAATTCATCGCCACGGGCAATGCCTGATATGGCAAAAGACTTGATCTTTTCCGCATCGCTCAATTTTATAAATTCGCCCATGCCCATCTGCACCTTGTCGCGCCAGAACTGTATGGCACCGTCCATGGGCAGATCAAATACATCCTGCAGGTAGTATTGCGAATCAGCCATGTTTCACCATCAATCTGCCGTGCATATTGGCGTTAAACATCGCTTTTTCGATACCCGTCTGTATGCTGCTCATATCCATGGACGGGAAGAACTCAAGCAAGTTTTCCATGGCTTCATCGTACGATTCTGCCGCCTCAATAATTTTTAGTATTTGTGTCTCATTGTGTTGCAGGTCGCATGCGCTGGCAGCAGTTTCGCCAAGGTGTTCCAGAGGCTGTTGTGCACCACTGAATAGAGTTCTATCTGCTTCTGAAAATTGTGGGGCAGCAGTTGTCTCAGGCCGTACAACACCACCTCCACCGGCAGGTCGGGGTAAATTGTAGGTGTCATACCAGTAGTCATCGTCCACCAGCACGCCGATCTTGTTAACCAACACCTCATCACGATCCGCCATATCTTTAAGAGTCTCTTCTTTTTCCGTGATGTATCTGAATTTGGGGTAGGCGGTAACGCCTGTGAAATTAAAATCTATCAACCAGGGGATAAGGGTCTCGTTCAGGCAGGATGCTATAAGACCGGCATCGGCCTCTTTGATGTCGTGACGTACATCGTCATGGGTCTGTGATGCGGCAAGCGATCCGCCTTTGACCTCTGTTGTCAGTGTCTGGCCCAATACAGCCTTGCTGATCTGTAGATCCATATACTCGCAGAGCGATTCATATGTGACTTTGCCACTGCGTGATGCCTCCAGCAGCTCAATCGACATATTTTCCGGGATCGTTACACCGGTTTCAGAGTGGATGGCATCAACCGCCTCGAGTAGGGTTTTCTTATCCTTTTCCTCAGCTCCATTTGGATACTTGCCAACACCGGTGGGCATGCCAAATTTATCGAGAAAAATCAACCAGAATTTAATACCGTGCTTTTTAAACCAGACCGGCCACCAGATGCGTTGTCCAAGACCTTTTCCATACGGATTATCACTGGCACCAAAGGTAAAGGTAATAAATTTTCTAATCGGTAATTGCTCGCCTTCCCGTGGACTGTCTTTTGTGTACATCCGTAATTCACGATCTTTTGTAAAACCAAAACGACGTGGATGTTTTGCCAGTATTTTGGCAGGTACAATCGTTTTGTTTTTTTCTTCCCAGATGATCTCAGCAACGTAATAGCCGTACAGAATTGCCTGCATTAATTCCTGTACTGCCTGCATCAGGTTGCAATCTTTTAAAACCTTGGTGACAAATTCCCCAATCTCTTTGCTCCGTGGAGTATCATCAGGAACATTGATTTCCCACTTCTCGCCAGATACAGACAGATAACGAGTCTGCAGCACAGACCCGGCATGGGCATCCCGATCAATTTCATCGTAGAGTTTTAAGCCTTTGCCCTTTGATTCAGTGAGTATTGTGGGGTCTGGGTTTTCCAGAAAAAAACCGTCCGTCACATCAATATCTTTTTTTATCACTGCGATTTCGTCGGCTATTGGTGGCGCCTGTTTCGCTGATTCACTCATAATTGCTACCCCATCCCCATAAAGCCCAAAAGATCTGCACTTGTTCGTTTGGTGCCTGTTGATGCAAATTCAATGATATAGTCCGCACCTTCCTGATATGTTGAATGCCAGGCCATTGCCCCGGCAATTCCTGTATCACCGTGTCGTTTCTTTTTGTCTGCGCCGGTGTTTTTGGTACTGGGAAGTTTGGGAACACCATTGATGATTTTGATTGCCCGGTGGTCTTCTATGACATCCGCATCTTTTGGCAGCAGGATATCTTTATCTTCGAAAGCGGCCTTATACTTTGGCATATTCTCCCGATACCAGGTCTCGGAAAGCATCACCTGGGACACCTTTTCCTTGCCATATTTCTGCATGGCGACTTCGGCCAGGTACTGGCCGTTTCCTCTGGCATCAAGCGAGGCGTGATGGAACTTTGGCAGACGATCGATGATATAAAAAAGTATCTGTTCCTGTTGGCGAAACGGCATATTACGGAGCTCAAGCGAAAACAGTGCCCGCCATCTGGTATCCTGCAGTTCCTGCATGGGCAGCATTATGGTGAGATCGCCACTCCTGGCAAAATCCTCTCCGAGTACTGATTGTCGGCTTTCGTCTGTAGCTTCAAGCAACGGTTGCAGGATATCTTCACACCATGCTTCAACTACCGAGTGTCGGTACTCATCATCTTTTTCATTGAAGATGTCCGTCTGTTCATAGCGGATCACCGGGATGTCAGGGGAGAGGCAACGCTCAATCATAGCTCTCGTTAGATAGGTACCGGAACCTTGAGATGGTACACAAAAGAGTTCTTCCTGGGCGTCATCACCGTAGGAATCAACGATCTCTTTGCGCCAGGCTGCTTCTGCTGCAAATGACCAGTCAAGCCCCTTTACCAGGCAGATCCTTTTATACAGTCCTTCGCGTAGAGCCTGATCAAAATCAATGCGATGAAGAGAGTAAGGCTTACGCCCGGCACGAACGTCCTGCACCAGTTCATTGAAAGGGTTTTTGTCGCCATCGTGGGTTGAGATAACCCGAACCTCACCACCCCACATTAAAAGGGCCATGGCGGCTTTTAATAATTCGCCAAGATCGTCGTGGAATGCGGCCTCATCAATGACAACCCGGCCCTGTTTGCCACGCAGATTTGATGGCCTGGAGGAAAGCGCTACAATCTTATGACCGCTGGAAAACTTTATCCGGTAGGTGAGGATATCCTTGTCCTCATCCTTTAGAATCTCTTCTTCAACTTCACTTGCGACCTCGTCATAATGCTTTGCCCATGCTGCGCAATCGTTGATAAACTCCTCGGCCATCTCCTTGTTGTAGCCGATATACCAGACATCATCGCCGGACGTAGTAGCGGCATAAAGCGTGTCATCGGCTGACTCACACCAGGACAAGCCAATCCTTCTGGATTTTTCGCATACCTTTACCTGCGATGTGTCGCCGACCCATTTCGCCTGATAGGGCAGAAAAACAGCAGGCGCTCTGTTATCAAGTGTTGCCAGATCCATTATGTTCCAATCGTCAGTATGCGACTTCTGATATCATTGGCCGTTTCATCAGTAAACCCGGCCTTTTTAACCTCTTTGACTACATCATCAGCAACACGCTGCGCCTTCTCCATTTTGTCCCATTTCTCAAGAAGCGAACCGAGCTTTGAAAGGGTATCCATCATTGCAGATGATCTGTCACCCGCGTTGAGATCCTCAAGATATGCTAGCTGATCTTCAAACAGATCCCTGAGTCGCTGTATATTGCCTCGCTTCTGGCTCCTGGCACGATCCCATTCATCCATGGTCTGGCTCGGGATTTTCGAATCAGCCTTCCAGCGGGCAAGAGAGGTCACACTGACATCTAGCTGATCCGCAATTGATGACAGACTATGCCCATCCGCATAAAGCCTCTGTGCCTGGGGAGCAAGAACCCCTTTGTCGCCTTTGCTGGCCATTAGGAGTACAAAGCCTCTTCAAGACGTTTGATCTTGGACGAAAGAGAAAGCAGCTCTCCCTGTCTCATCATCAGCTCATCCATGGCGTGAGCGGCTCCAGGAATATCCATATCCTCAACTTCATAGAGATCTGGATCAATAAGCGGCAAGATCATCCGACAGAGATTAAGCGCTGCAGTTCGGTGCTCTTCCCGTTTTTTCTGATAGTCAACCAGTTTTGCTTTTTGCAATTGACGGTGCTGGTTCATTTGGAGATCCTTATGGTATCGATTCTGTCAATCAATTTGGTCATGGCAATGGTATTACGCCGCAATGTGTCTTCCAGCCTGTTAGCCAGGTCGCTGTAGTCTTTTACAAATTTGATATTATTGTCATATTCAACCTGGAAAGTCTGGAAGCGCTGGGCCGATTCTTTTTCGTTCGCAGCCATCTGGATACGCAGGCTGTTAATAGTTCGCACCAGCATCCTGGCCGACAGGTAAACAAAAACGGCAGGAGTTATGCCGATAAAGACGCATATCCCTCCCACCGACCAGCCTCCCATTTTGTCAATCAATGAGATCGCAGCCATTGCTGTTGTAATTTCAGGACTCAACGTTATCTCCTTTCAAATTCTTCTTCGCAAAGTATGCAGCGGTGGCAACCGGGTACCGCTTCTCTTCTGGCGGCTGGTATCGGTTCTTCACAATCGGTACAGATCAGCCGTGATACTGCTGTGCCCCTGGTGCCGGTATGCTGCAAGAGAGCTTGCTCCCTGAATCTGGCATCAAGCTCCTGGGCTCTATCAAACTGATCCATCTTTTAACTGCTTTGATGCTTTTTCGATCTTATGACCGATACCGACCAGGGCAACGCCCGCAACAATCTGTTGTACTCCAGCCTCAGTATTGCCATTAGCAATAGAGACGATTCCCAGTCCGACCATACATGCTGCAGCGGTATACGTTTTCCAGCCTTTCATTTTTTTAATTCCCCCTTGTGAGTGTGTTGAATATCGACTCGACGCGAGCCACATAGACGATGGTCTCCTTTGCAAACGGGCCGGTTATCTCTGGCAGTGCGCTGGCAATTGATGCCCATTCGTCCGTGGGTATTCCCCACGTTTCAACCAGTGTTTGGGCATCAATAATATTACGCGGCCCGGCGTTATAGCTGCCGAGCATAAAGCGTAATCGCTCAATGCCTTTTTCCTTTTTCCAAAGATTAAAGCAGCGCCTGGCGTATGCTATTCCAAGGTTAATATTGAGGTGGGGTGTATAAGGAGCATTCTCGATATGATGTTTACCAGCCATCTCAGCCGATGTTTCCGGCATCAGTTGCATTACACCGATTGCGCCAACAGGAGAAATTGCCTCTGGATCAAGACTGCTCTCAACAACAGCTATGGCTTTCATCCAGTGCCAATCGATCCGACCGGGGAAAAGCAGATAGCTGTAGGTTTTAAAATAATCGTCGTAGCAGTTGGATATTGACTGTTTCCGCTTTCCCATAAACTCTTGTTCCTCTGATTTTAACCTCGAAAAAACCAGGGAGACAGTCTGGCAAACTGTCTTCCCTGGTTTGTAAGGAGATAAAGAAGATTCGAGAAGAGTTATACGGGATTACAGCAGGAGGGTGAATATGCAGGGTGCAGTGGCAAGATGCGGAAATAAAAAAGGGCCGGGGATGATCCCGGCCCTGTAAGATGATGATTAGGAGATGTTACAGCGATTCTACAGTGGCTTCAATGGTTTTTTCTAAACGCTAAATCAGAAATAAAATTAAGAATATTTCGCTCCATTTTTCAATTTTAGGAGCAAAAGGCAAGGTGGGCTGAGCCTATTTTTCCCATGTATTCAACTGTTATGTTCTACCAACAAAACGCGCCTACCCACTTTGAATTCTTTAGTGGTTTCAAGAGTTGAAAACTTATATTTGCATTTATCACACACCCTCCTCCTCCTCAAACCTCCTGGTGAAGATCTAGTTTCGACAACTGAATTCTTGCTATTTTCACACTTAGGGCATGTCAACATGGGGTATCCTCTTTTTTTTACTACACTACATCTTGCGTAATTTGTGTTCGTTCTTATAGTGATCGCAGGCGAAGATATGACTTTTCGTAGCAACGTTCAAAAGAGAGGAAGAGAACATGGCTAAAAAGAACAGTGAAGTAACATCTAAGAAAGCGGCTTCTGCCGCAGGTAAAGTTTTAAGTAACCCAAAATCTTCAAAGGCTGCAAAAACAGCAGCAGCATCAGCTCTAACGCAACGTCCTAACAAAAAGAAATAATAAGTATTAAGTAGGTACGTTTGCAAATTGCACGATCTTCAATATAGCACTAGCAGGAATAGTCATATCTCCGCATCCTTGCTGTATTGCATTATCGTGCGCTTCTGTTGTTATGTGTGGCACAATTATTTTACAATCATCACCATCATACAAAAGCCAGCCAACCGACTTACACACCAACGGTTCCGGATTGTATTCTTCTTTTATTTCTTCCCAATTTGGAGAACAACCGAAACTATCAACCCACTCAATGTAAACAATTTGGTTTTTATTCATAGTATATAATATCTCAAGTTAACCAGCTAATAAGCTACCGCAAACTGTGCGGAACCAGTTATTCAAATCCGTTAAAAAAGTTTCATCTGCTTTTCTTCACCAGGCTCCCGACCAAGGATATTCCACACCTGGCGTTCACTAAGATTTGTCGCCCGTGCAATCTCAACCACCCGATAGCCCGCCGCATACTGCGCGATAATCCAGGGATCACGATTTAATCTTGTCAGTTTTTCCTTTTGCGGAAAATACACATAGGTGCCGCCAAACTCAGCAGCCAGCATGATAACCAACTCTTTACCCTTACCCGGCACCAACCTGTCCAAAATCTCAGCAGCACGGGCCAGATCATCACGCAGCTCTGCATTATCTGCAGTAAGAGTAAACGGTTTAAGTGGTTTATCCTTTTTTGTTCCCACGTTTCGCTTTGCCTCGTTTATCCATGGCCTTTAATGCCTCAATCAAATTGGATACATCCCCAGGTGTACACCAGGTGAGATTATCCTTGCCGGTCTGATTCTTCACAAAAACATTCATGGCATGGTCACCACGTTTGCGCACGATCCCGGCTTTGCCGAGCGTGATCCACATCGCCTGAACCTTTCTGTGCCTTGGCTCTTTATAGGTTACGCTCAAATCCTTATCCTTTGTAGCTGACCTTTTCGGTACCCATCCAAGCTTTTTAAAATGAGCGTAGAGATCGGTGAGCTGAAAGTGGGAAAGCTGCTTTGAGGATTTAATCCCGTAGCGATCGCCGATTAACTGATATTTATCGAGGCCAAGCTCTTTACAAGCAATATTGATTTTTGCGTAATCTGCGTGTGTTGGTGCCATGGCTATTCCTCGGTTTCGATGTATTTCACTGTTATCTTGCTTTCGGAAATTGCTCACTATACGGAAAAGAATACATAAAACCAGTTTGTGAAACTATCCAGCCAAACCATTTTATTTCTACCCCAGGATTAAACCCGAACCAGTTTATCAAATTCCAAACATTAAACCAAAAGGTAGCCCTGAACATTCTCAGGTTGTATTCTGTTTTTGACATTATAAGCCTCACAAAAAAATAAAATTAAAAGATAACATAACAGCCCAGCGGAACCCGCAACTGCGCGGCTCCGTTGGCTTCGGAACGTTATAGATAGATAAACTCAATTCTATTGATCATATCATTTGGGGTACAATGATAATGAGAGCAGAGCATGTTTACAAAATCTTTAGGCTCAAATTCAGGGAATCCCTCCTTAATGCAATCGTCTTTTGTGATTGAGGCCAGGGTTTCTTTACGGACAGAGACAATATGGAGCAATCGAAGTTTCTTTATCTTTTCACCTTTTTTAAGACCCATCGCCTTTTCGACCGCCCACACGTCTGTGCCCGGTTCTAGAAAATTCCAACCAAAACGACGCGTGACAGTTTTTGACATATTTCTTATTTGTTCAGTCGTCATTGCAAAACTCATATTTCGAGGCATTATTCCATCCCTTTAACAACGCTTGAAAGCCCTGTTAAATCACATTTACAACCATCGCCCTGGTGTGCCTTGTCCCATTCCTCTTTTACTTTGGCCAGGGGATCATTACTGATAACCGGATCGCTTTTTTCTATTCGTTTAACAGGTGCTTTGTACTGCTGTTGTTCACGCTTATAGT
>Ga0256845_1000991_pt1 | contig 24259 bp, 22 predicted proteins | sample RiftiametaG_FD_189101 | JGI IMG/M metagenome (GOLD analysis project Ga0256845, IMG submission 189101) | Tube worm associated microbial communities from hydrothermal vent at the East Pacific Rise, Pacific Ocean - Riftia | ecosystem: Host-associated > Annelida > Integument > Unclassified ... | reverse complement strand
CGCAGGTGGGGTTTTGTCCCAGTCTAGTGTTTCTAAATAATCACGCACAATTTGCTTGTCAAAACTTTTTGGACTGGTGCCTATGTGGCAGTCAGATTTTGACCAAAAGCGTGATGAATCAGGGGTTAGAACTTCGTCCATTAGGGTTAAGCAATTGTTTTCATCCAGTCCAAATTCAAATTTGGTGTCAGCGATAATAATGTCTTTTTTCAGGGCGTAGTCGCTGGCGAAATTGTAGAGCGCTAGGCTGGTTTGTTTGATTTGTTGTGCCAAATCTTCGCCAGCGATTGCAATTGTTTGGGCAAAATCAATATTTTCATCATGCGCACCGACAGCGGCTTTGTTTGATGGGGTGTAGAGTGCGGTGGGTAGTTTTTCGGCTAGACGCAAGTTTTTTGGCAATTCGATGCCACATATTTTGCCCGATGCTTGGTAGTCTTTCCAGCCAGAGCCAATGAGATAGCCACGAACAATGGCTTCAATTGCTAGGGGTTTGAGTTTTTTAACGATGATGGCTCGCCCTGCTACTTGCTTGATTTCTGCTGGTGTTAAAACGCTATCAAGTGGCTCGCGTGTTAGATGGTTGGGGACAATGTGTTGTGTTTTTTCAAACCAAAAATTTGCCACTTCGGTCAGCACTTGACCCTTGCCAGCAATAGGTTCTGGGAAAACCACATCAAAGGCACTGAGGCGGTCAGTGGTAACAATTAGTATGCGTTTATCGTCAATAGCATAAATATCTCGCACTTTGCCTTTTTGGATAAGGGGCAGATTGAGTGAAGTTTCAAAAAGTGTTTTCATAGATGTTTTGAGTGGAAATTTAAGTGTTATTTTAACCTAAATTGCATTTTCATTGTCTGTGGTAAAATTTGCCCATGATATGCAAAGTTCTCAGTACAATTAAAAAACTTATCCCAATTTTATTGTTGTTAATGCAGCCTGTGGTAGCCTCATCATTGAGCGAAGGCGCACTGAGGTTGATTCAAACGGGTAATGAAATTAACTCTCCTAGCGTGATTATGAGTGGTCAGAGGTTGTTGCTAAAGGGAATGTTTAAGTTTAATGACTTGGATGCGGCGTATGAATCTTCCAAGCAAGTGCGTTCTGGTAATCGTTTAATGGGCTATTCGCCACAAATACCCATGGCCAATAAAATATTAGCCACTTTGCTTAAAAAAGGTTACGACCCAGCAATTTATGACAGTGCCTTGTACTTATTAGATGGCGACAATGGATTTGTTCAAGATGCGTTGATGGCACTTAATTTATTTGAAGAATCGGTGAGGATGTATGCCAATCCGCAGTCTGCTTTTATTGCTGCGGTTATCAGAAATGAATCTTTAGTGTCGGTTTTGAAAGACAAATGGCGTATCGATGAGCTGATTACTTTTGCTGTATTAAATCGCGTTAAAGGCGCAGTTCAATATCAAGCACAATACATTAACAATAGACAGAATCATTTACAAGTGAAAAATTGGCGCAATTGGCTTGCTAATCAATAATACCAAGCCAATCCAAAAAAAAAGCCTTATGAAGACAGGGCTTTTTTCGATTAAAACTTATCAATAACCTTGGAAAGCGTCAAAAAGAATCCCATCATCGCAAACAAAGACCACATATTTCTATTCAATGCCTTCTGAATAGAATGCTCCATTTTTTCAGTGAATAATTCAAACTTCGCCTCAAGTCCAACAAATCTTGATTCAAGCTCAGCAAATCTTGACTCAAGTCCAGCAAATTTTGACTCAAGTCCAACAAACTTTTGGTCAAACTTCGCCTCAAGTGCCATCACACTCTGCGTTACCTCGTTCAACTTTAAATCCAAATGATTGATATGATTATATTGTGATTTCAGCAACAAGGTATTAATATCATCTTGAGAAAGCCCTTCTCCTCGAGAAAACTTCTCCTCAATCTCTTTAACTTTGGGTGTAATCATCTCAATTAGCATATCGTCCACTCTTGTCTTGTCCACCACTTTCCCCGATCTTACAAAAAATCCAATTTTAACACAAAACACGCTTCTTCAAAACCAAGCAAAATCCACGCGAACACTTTTATTCATTAAGAGACCTTTGCATAAATATCAATAATCATCAAGAATCCACTCGCCCACTTGGTAATTTTTTAAACCCAGCCTTAGCCCTGCTAGGACAAGATTTAAGAAAATCATTAATTGGGCAAAAAATGAATTTTGCTAATCATCCATATTTATGCAAAGGTCTCTATTAATACTTGGGTGATTATAAACACTATATTATTTATTTTATTTTTGAAAATGGCATAGCCACTTACATTTTTAGGTTGCGTAAAATGCTATTTGCTCTATTTTGGAAGCGTTTTAAGTCAGAACTTGCTACTTTTTTTTGCTTAGGTAAGCGGTAAGTAAGTGGATTTCTACGAATGCCTTTGTAGCGTAATTCGTAATGCAGGTGTGGCCCAGTTGAGCGGCCTGTTGAGCCTACGAAGCCAATTACTTGACCTTTTTTAACTTTGGACGAAGGTTTGAGTCCACGGGCAAATTTAGACAAATGCGCATAAACCGTGGTGTAGTTGCTACCATGTTTGATATAAACCACCTTGCCTAAAGCGCCCATTCTTTTGTTGTGCTTAATAATGCCGTTGGCAACGGCGTAAACGGGTGCCCCTCTGTTGGCGACATAGTCAACAGCCCTATGTGGTAGGTAGGTTTTTAGGATGGGATGAAAGCGTTTTCTGGTGAATTCTGAGCTAATGCGACTGTATTTCAAAGGTGATCTTGCAAAAGAAGGGTACAGTGTTTTGCCATGGTTGTCGTAGTAACCTAGGCGCCCTCGTTTATCAATATAGGAAAAAACAGCGATTCGTTTTTTGGCACCAATATAAATTATTGCACTTGGGGTGGCACCTCTATTGCCTACAACAATAAATTTATCGCCTTTTTTTAGGTCTCTATTAAAGTCAATTCTCCACGAAAAAATACGCAAAATATTGTCCACAGTCTTTTGGTTGATGTGTGCTTTTTGTGCATCGTAATTAAGTGAGCGGGTAATGTTGATAGTGGTATGCTCCAGTGCGTTGGCGCTACTGATAAGAAATAATAGAAATAATAGAATTGGTGGGAGTTTACGCATTGATGATCCTTTGTGCAGTTTCGCGTGCAATTTTGTCGTTAGTAACAATGGCCTCTAGTGAGGTTATATATGTGTGCTGAACAGTGTTTAGGGTGCGTTCAACAATTTTTGCAATTTCTAAAAAGCCGATTTTGTTGTTTAAAAAATGTTCAACAGCAACTTCATTGGCAGCATTTAGTGTTCCCATGGCGCTACCCCCTTGCTTGAGTGCTTCAAATGCCAACCGCAAACAAGCAAATTTATCTAAATCAGGTGTATAAAATTCCAATGGCGAGTTACCTGCTAAGTCTAATGGTGCAACGCCAGAAGTCATTCTATCGGGATAACTCAGTGCATAGGCAATAACTGTGCGCATATCGGGATTGCCGAGTTGCGATAAAGTAGAGCCATCTTGGTAATAAACTGAGGAATGCACAATAGATTGTGGGTGAATAACAACCTCAATATTTTCCGCAGGTAAATTAAACAAATAATGTGCTTCAATAACCTCTAGCCCTTTGTTCATCATTGTGGCAGAATCTACTGAGATTTTACGCCCCATAGACCAGTTTGGATGGGCGCACGCCTCGTTGGGGGTGATGGTTTTTAGTTGTTCAATGGGCGTGTGTAAAAAAGGGCCACCACTGGCAGTGAGCTGAATTTTGCTGAGTCCAGTTTGTCCGTTTTGTAAGCATTGGAAAATTGCTGAATGCTCAGAATCCACTGGAATAAGTTCGGCGTTATTATCACGCACCGCTTGCATAAACAAATCTCCTGCTAACACCAAAGACTCTTTATTTGCCAACATAATGCGTTTGCCTGCTTTGGCAGCGGCAAGACTAGATGCCATGCCAGCAGCGCCAACAATTGCGGCCATAACAAAATCAGTTTCAGCGTGTGCAGCAAGTCCACATAATGCTTCTTCGCCACTGAGCACTGTACAGTTTGAGACTTGGCTTTGAGTAAGGGATTGTTGCAATTTATTTGCTGATTCTTCTTCTGTCATAACGACAAATTTGGGGTGATATTTTTCACATAATGCCTGCATTTTTTGCCAGTTAGTATGGGCACTGAGTGCAAAAATATTAAATTTATCGGGGTGTAAATCTACCACTGATAGTGTGCTGTCGCCGATAGAGCCAGTTGCGCCTAAGATGACAATGTTTTTCATCTTAAAGATTTAGGGCTATTAGGACTATGGAAAATATTGGCGTAGCAGCCAACAGCCCATCCAGCCTGTCGAACATACCGCCATGTCCTGGCAAAATATTGCCACTGTCTTTTACCCCTGCTTCACGCTTGTAAATGCTTTCATATAAATCGCCTATTACCGAAAAAATGCCAGTTATTAACGCCAGCAATAAGAAACCATAATTGGTATTTTCAGTAACAAACATCCATATACCTGTGATAAGCAACACGCCTATCAAACCACCGACAACACCCTCAATAGTTTTTCCGCCACTTAGATTGGGTGCCAGTTTATGTTTACCAAAGGCTTTGCCTGTGAAATAGGCAAAACTATCTGCCCCCCAGACGATGAACAGTAACAATAAAATAATAGCAACGCTTTGTGCTTGTAATATAGGTAAGAAAGTAAGCGGTGTAATTAATAAAAATAAGTTGGTGGCTTTTCTGAGTTCGGTATTTTTTGGTTTTTTATTGGGGTAATTAAAGACTAAAAATAAGTTTTTAAACCAAAATGCCGTGCTTAAGTAAAGCAATGGCAGTAAATACATTGTTATTGAATAATGGCTAATATGAAAGATATTAGTTAGAGCATGGGGAACAATAAAAATAAGTGCCATTACCAGCCATAATAAAAGCGGCTTCATTTTGCTCAGTTTGGTAAACTCATATCCCACGATTACCCCCCCTATGCCAACGAGTATTAAAAAGCCAATTTGAGATTTAAAAATCAAAAATAAGACGAGTGGCACCAAGATGCTGGCGGTTAGTATTCTTTTTGTTAATTCATTCATTCCGTCCTCCGTATCGTCTATCACGATGATTAAAACTCTCAATTGCCTTGTCCATTTCCAAGGCATCAAAATCAGGCCACAGTGTATCAGTAAAATATAACTCACTATAAGCAATATCCCACAGTAAAAAATTACTAATACGCTGTTCGCCACTACTGCGAATGAGTAAATCCACGGTGTTATTTTTTAGGGATAAATATTGTGAGAATTTTCCCTCATTTAATTCATCAGCAGTTACTTTATTGTCAATTATTTGTTTGCAAGCGTTAACAATGTCCCATTGTCCGCCGTAATTGGCTGCAATGACCAAAGTTAGCCCCGAATTGTCTGCTAACAATGTCTGGGCTTCGACGGCTATTTTCTGCACATCGGTAGGAAATAGTGCCAGTTCGCCAATAATTTTAAGTCGAACATTGTATTTGTTGAGTTTGTTTACTTCTTTTTTAAGTACCGTTAAAAACAATTTAAACAACAGTGAGACTTCTTCATTGGAACGATTTTTATTCTCACTACTAAAGGCGAATAGCGTCAGTGTTTGCACGCCAATTGCGCCACAGTATTTAACGATAGTGCGCACTGCGTCCACCCCTTTTTTATGTCCTACAATGCGAGGCAACTTGTGCTTTTTTGCCCAGCGACCGTTGCCGTCCATAATAATTGCAATGTGTTTTGGAATATTCATAAGCGCAGATTATACCGACTACGGTAAAATCTGCGTTTATGAGTTTAGCAAAAAGAATTATTCCTTGTCTTGATGTGCGTGATGGCCGTGTGGTCAAAGGCACCAAGTTTGTCAATATCAAAGATGCAGGCGACCCTGTTGAGGTGGCAAAGCGTTACGATGATGAGGGTGCGGATGAAATTACCTTTTTAGACATTACCGCTTCACACGAGGGCAGAGATACTACTGTGCATATGGTAGAAGCGATTGCCGAGCAGGTTTTTATTCCACTGACAGTGGGCGGTGGCATTCGTAAGGCGGATGATGTGCGGATGATGTTGAATGCTGGGGCAGACAAAGTTGCGGTTAATTCGGCGGCGATTTTTAATCCCGATTTAATCAATCAGTTGAGTGAAGAATTTGGCTCACAATGTATTGTCATTGCAATTGATGCGAAAAAAGTAGCAGAGGGAAAATGGGAAATTTTTACCCACGGCGGGCGTAATACTACAGGCATTGATGCGGTTGAGTGGGCAGTAAAAATGACACAGGGTGAAAATGGTGCGGGTGAAGTGTTGTTGACTTCAATGGATTGTGATGGGGTTAAAACAGGATTTGATTTAGCGCTTACCAAGGCAGTTGCTGATGCAGTGGATGTGCCAGTGATTGCATCTGGTGGCGTTGGGAATTTAGCACATTTATCGGAAGGCATTTTACAAGGTGGCGCAGATGCCGTATTGGCGGCAAGTATTTTCCATTTTGGTGAATACACCATAGCGCAAGCTAAACAGGCGATGCAAGCACAGGGCATTGAAGTTAGACTGAATTAGAATTCTCATATTGATTGTTTGACTGTTTGGTCATTATAGGCGTATCATCTTGTGCATTGCATTGCAAAACAGGATTGTATGGACTCTAAAAAAGAATTATGGGTATTGCTGGCTTCCTTTGTGTTGCCGATTGCGCTTGGTACGGCATTTTTCTATTGGAATCCAACCGCCTTTACTGGTAGCACTGTGAACTACGGTGTGTTTGTTAATCCAATTATTACCACGGAAGAGCAAGATGTGCGCTTTTTTAACAATACACAAGGCAGTTTGCAAGGTTTGTGGACGCTAACCTATGTGACCAATACTTGTGATGGCGCTTGCAAGAAGACACTCAAAGATATGAAAACCATTCGCATTTTGATGAATGAAAATATGCGTCGTATTCAAAGAATGCTATTGATTAATGGCCCAACTGATATACAAGAAGCAGGGGTTTTGGTTGCACATCCTAGCGCCAAACTTAGTCAACAATTGACCCAATTCCCTAACAATACCTTGTTCTTAATTGACCCATTGGGTAATGTGATGATGCATTACAATCCACAAACGCTTATTATTAAACGCGTGCTCAAAGACTTGAAGCGCTTGTTTAAATACTCGCGCATTGGTTAAGGGGTAGGTGAATAATGATGCCATCACTTCGTAGCTTACTCGGACTTTGCAAACTAAAGGTGGTGGCATTAATTTTACTCACCGCAGTGGTGGGCATGTTTTTATCAGTGCCTGCACCGTATGTGCCAGATGCAATGTTGGTGATGACTGCTTCTATAGGTATTGCCCTGGCATCTGCTTCAGCGGCAGTGTTTAATCATATTGTTGATGAGCATATTGATGTGCAAATGTCACGCACTGACAAGCGCCCTTTGCCACAAGGTAAAGTGAGTCGCAATCAGGCGTTGGTTTGGGGGGTGTTTTTAGGTATTGTTGGGTTGGGAATTTTGCAGTTATTTGTGAATACCATTACCATGGTGCTGACCTTTATTTCACTGATTGGTTATGCCGTGATTTACACCATGTATTTAAAGCGGGCTACACCGCAGAATATTGTGATTGGTGGCGCAGCAGGTGCAGCGCCACCGATATTGGGCTGGACTGCAATTTCAGACACACAAGGTATTGAGCATGCGTTGTTGTTGTTTTTGATTGTGTTTGTTTGGACGCCACCACATTTTTGGGCGTTAGCAATATTCAGAGTAGAAGAGTATAAAAAAGTTGATGTGCCAATGTTGCCAGTTACTCATGGCTTGGCTTATACTCGGCTACAGATTTTGCTCTATACAATTTTGTTGTTATTGGTAACATTATTGCCTTATTTGTCGGGTATGTCGGGCTTAATCTATCTTGCTTCGGCTTTAATTTTAGGTGTTATATTTTTGGTGTACGCCATTAAGATTTATACAAACCCAGATGACAATCGAATTGCATGGCAAACATTTATGTTTTCGGTGAATTATCTCATGTTGTTATTCGTGGCGTTATTGGTTGACCATTATTTTTTGATAACTTTATAAAGGCAGTATTATGAAAGGATTAGGTCAGGTATTCAAAGCGGTAACTTCAGCCATGATTGGCGTGGGAAAAAGAGAAGATCTTATCAAAGATTTTGAACGCACAGAAAAACAGGGGCCGTGGCCTTATATTATTGTTGGCTTTGTTATGACCATTGTTTTTATTGTGGCAGTTATTACCGTTGTAAGGCTGGTATTGCCAAGTTAAGTCATAGTGGCTGGCATTTTCACTACTTTGTGCAGTAATGCCAGTATGCTCAATAACAATAACAATGCTACCGTATTGTGCAGAACTGCGATAGCCATTGGAATTGACAATAACACATTTAAAATACCTAGGGTTACTTGTGTCGTTAATAAGCCACCAATCAGCATTAAGTTTGACCTAAGGTGCTGCTGGTAACTGAATACATAAATTAATAATGCGACAAACAATGTGGTGATTAACGCACCAATGCGATGCATCATTTGAATGCCAGCACGGGCTGAATTTTCTAATACGCCATATTCATAATCATGCTCTACACCAATTGGCCCCCAATGTAATGCGTTGACAAAATCCATTGCTGGCCACCAAGATCCTAAGCATGTTGGAAATTCTTCACCACAAGACAATGCTGCATAGTTGGTAGAAGTCCAGCCACCAAGCGCAATTTGCACACTTAAAATAAATAAAGTTATTAGCAATAAGAATTTATGCCTTTTCAAAATATGCCTATAGGTAATAGTAGGCCTCCCTTGGTTGAGTAGCAGCCATGTTAGTAAAGCAGTGGTAACAAAGCCACCAATAAGATGCGTGGTAACAATACCGGGGTGAACCAACAAAGTAACCGTCCACATGCCAAAAGCACCTTGTAACACAACAAATAAGGTGGTAAATGCTGGCAATGCAAGCGCTTGAGGGCGTTTTGTTTTATCTTTAATGGCTAAGAAAAATAGTGCAAAAATGGCTAGCCCCAATAGGGAGGCGGCATAGCGATGCAGCATTTCTTTCCAGCCTTTGGTGGATTCAAGTGGGCGTTCGTAGCCTGCAAGTTTGGTGCCATCTATTGCATCTGGCACAATGAGTTGACCATAACAAGTTGGCCAATCGGGGCACCCCAATCCAGCATCGCCAAGGCGTGTATAAGCACCTAAGATAACAACAATGAACGCAAGAACAATGGATATTTTTAGTAATTTTTTAAACATTTGAGTTAAGCGAGTTAAAGTGGGGGCTAATATACTTATTTTTTGTTGCTATGGTAATGCATTACTTTATTATTATATTACCACATTATTACATTAATATATTACTAAATTATTATAGACTTGCAAAATATTATTTCTTGTGAATAATGCACATTTAGTTAATTAAAGTTCTGGGGAGAAATAATGAAAAAACTAGTCGTGGCATTTGGATTATTATTGAGTTTTAATGCGTTTGCCGAATACGGACTGAATATGACCGAAGGGGTCACTTCAATCAGCCGTGATATTTATGGTTTACACATGATGGTTTTTTGGGTGTCAGTCGTTATTGCCATTGTAGTATTTGGTGCGATGTTTTATTCACTATACGCACACAGGCAGTCAAAAGGTGCGGTTGCAGCGAATTTTCACGAAAGCACTAAGGCAGAGTTGGTATGGACAATCGTTCCAATTATTATCTTGATTGGTATGGCAATTCCAGCATCAAAAGTCTTGATTGATTTGGAAGACACAACCAAGGCTGAGATGAGCGTTAAAATCACAGGCCATCAGTGGAAATGGCAGTATGATTATCCTCAAGAGGGCATTAGTTTTATTTCAAACTTATCACAAGGCTCTAGAGATGCGGTTAACGGTACAGACGCAGGGCGTGAAAAGGCTGATAACTATTTATTGGATGTTGATAAGCGTCTGGTCTTGCCAGTGGACACCTCAATTCGTTTCTTAATCACTTCTAACGATGTTATTCACAATTGGTGGGTTCGTGATTTTGGCGTTAAACAAGATGCCAATCCGGGTTTTATTAATGATGCATGGGCTAAGATTGACAAAATTGGCACTTATCGTGGGCAGTGTGCTGAGTTATGTGGCAAAGACCATGGTTTTATGCCAATTGTGGTTGATGTGGTTTCTAAGGCGGATTATAAAAAATGGGTATCTAAGCAACAAGCAGCCGCAGCCGCAGCAGTAGCGAGCGCCAGTAAAACTTGGTCTAAAGCAGACTTAATGGCAAAGGGTAAGACAATTTATAACGCCAACTGCGCTGCTTGCCATAAAGCAGATGGCTCAGGCATGCCACCAGTGTTCCCAGCAATGAAAGGTTCGGTTATTGCTAATGGGACGGCAGCAGGACACATTAATATTGTTCTACATGGCAAAGGCGCTATGCCAACCTTTAAGATGTTAGGCGATAGCGACCTTGCAGCAGTAATGACTTATGAAAGAAATGCCTTTGGTAACACAGGTAGCGTTGTTCAACCGTCAGATGTTAAATCTGCGCGATAATTAAAGAATAAGGAGAAGACTATGACAGCAACAACAGCCCCTCATGACGATCATCATCACGGCCCTGAAAAAGGTTTGATGAGATGGGTCAAAACAACGAACCATAAAGATATTGGTTCTCTTTACCTGTGGTTCGCCTTTACTATGTTATTAGTAGGTGGTTCATTTGCCATGGGTATTCGTGCTGAATTATTACAGCCAGGATTACAACTAATGGAGCCACAGTTTTTCAATCAACTGACTACGATGCACGGCTTGATTATGGTATTTGGTGCGATTATGCCAGCTTTTGTTGGTTTGGGTAACTGGCTCATTCCAATGATGATAGGTGCGCCTGATATGGCGTTACCACGAATGAACAACTGGTCTTTTTGGATTTTACCATTCGCTGGTGGCATTTTATTAAGTACCTTCTTTATGGAAGGTGGTGCACCCGCATTTGGCTGGACATTCTATGCGCCATTGTCAACAACTTTTGCCCCAGATAGTACAGACTTCTTTATTTTTGCAGTTCATTTATTGGGTTTCTCATCTATTATGGGTGCGATTAATATTATTGCCACAGTGCTTAATATGCGTGCCCCTGAGATGAAGTTAATGGATATGCCTTTATTCGTATGGACATGGCTAATCACTTCGTTTTTATTGATTGGTGCAATGCCAGTATTGGCAGGGGCAGTAACAATGATGTTGACAGATCGTAACTTTGGTACCGCATTTTTTGATGCAACTGGTGGGGGTGACCCAGTGATGTTCCAGCATATTTTTTGGTTCTTCGGGCATCCTGAGGTGTATATTATGATTTTGCCAGCGTTTGGTGTGGTTTCTCATATTATCCCAACTTTTGCCCGCAAGCCATTGTTTGGTTATTCTTCAATGGTATATGCAACAGCATCAATTGCATTTTTGTCCTACATTGTATGGGCGCACCATATGTTTTTGACAGGTATGCCTGTTGCAGGTGAATTGTACTTTATGTATGCCACGATGTTAATTGCAGTGCCCACAGGTGTTAAGGTGTTTAACTGGATATCAACAATGTGGCGGGGTTCAATGACTTTTGAAGCGCCGATGTTGTGGGCGGTTTCATTTGTATTCTTATTTACAATTGGTGGTTTTTCTGGTTTGATGTTGGGTATTGCGCCAGCAGATATTCAATATCACGATACTTATTTTGTGGTTGCACATTTCCATTATGTATTGGTAACAGGTGCATTGTGGTCAATCATTGCAGCAACCTTCTATTGGTTGCCTAAGTGGACGGGCAAGATGTATAACGAAAAATTGGCAAAAATACACTTTTGGTGGGCGGTTATTTCAGTCAATATATTGTTTTTCCCTCAGCATTTCTTAGGTCTGGCAGGTATGCCACGCCGTATTCCTGATTATTCATTACAGTTTGCAGACTTTAACTTTATTTCTTCCATCGGTGGCTTTGCATTTGGTGCATCGTTTATTTTATTAACTTATATTGTGATTGATTGTATTCGTAATGGCGAGCCAGCCAGTTCACGCCCCTGGGAAGGTGCAAAAGGCTTAGAGTGGACATTGGAGCCAAAAGCGCAATACCATAGTTTTAATACGCCACCATCAAGAAAGTTGATAGAGGCGGAGTCGCAGAATTCTTAATGGATAACAGGAAAAAAGGCGTTGTTATTACTGCGGTAATTGTAGGCGTTATAGCAGCAGGAGTATTTATAGCCACTATCGTGTTATTTAATCCGACTGGCTAATATGGAACGAAAAAAAATAACAAAAGGGTTCTGGATAAAGTTAGTGTCAGCACCAATATTAATGTTTGCTTTTGCTTATGCAATGGTACCTATTTATGATGTTTTTTGTGAAATTACTGGATTTAATGGCACCACAGGTAGAGTAGATAGTGAACAACAATATAGGGTTGATGAAAATCGCAAAGTTGAGGTAAGTTTTTTTGCCATGACAATGGGTGGGTTTCCAGTGCAGTTTGGGCCAAAGGTAAATTCAATGGTAATCGTACCGGGTAAGTTTTACACCACCAGTTATATTGCCAAGAATAATACCGATGAGACCATCATTGGACAAGCGATTCCTAGTGTGGCACCGACAGATGCGGCACTTTATTTTAAAAAATTAGAATGTTTTTGTTTTAATAAACAGATATTCAAGCCACATGAAGAGGTTGAAATGACCTTGAGGTTTGTGGTTGAACCAGAATTGGATAAGCGTATAAAAGATATAAGTTTGTCTTATAATTTTTTTAAACTTGAAAAATAGAAAAAATGAGGAGAGGGGATATGAGTAAAGAGCAAGCATATTATGTGCCACACGGTACATACTGGCCAATTATTGGCTCAATTGGCATCGCAACATTATTTGTTGGTTTTGCTAATCAAATGCATGGGGTAGAATGGGGGGGATCGGCAATGGCACTTGGTTTTGCAATTGTGGTGTTTATGATGTTTGGCTGGCTTGGTCAAGTCGTCAATGAGAGTACTAGTGGTGTTTACAATAATCAGGTTGACCGCTCATTTCGTTGGGGTATGAGTTGGTTTATCTTTTCTGAAGTGATGTTTTTTGCCGCCTTTTTTGGTGCATTGTTTTACGCAAGGCAACTTTCGGTACCGTGGTTAGGTGGTGCAGACAACAATATATATACGCCAGAGTTGTGGAACGGCTTTAAAGCAGGGTGGGATGCAGTTGCCTTCACAACACCCGGTGCAACTTTGCAATCAGGTGTTGAAATGTCAGTGCCAACGCAATTGGTTAATACCTGGGGGTTGCCAGCACTTAATACATTGTTGCTGTTGCTATCAGGCGTAACATTAACCTTTGCCCATCATGCATTGCGCACTGGGCATCGCAATCAAATCATTGGTTGGTTAGTGGCAACCATTGCATTAGGATCGGCTTTTCTAGGGTTTCAAATTATGGAATACGGGCACGCTTATCATGATGGCTTAAAACTCACTTCAGGCATTTATGGTTCAACCTTTTATATGCTAACAGGCTTCCATGGTTTTCATGTGACGATTGGCGTCATTATGTTAACAATCATTTTGTATCGTATACAAAAAGGTCATTTTACTGCAGACAACCATTTTGGCTTTGAGGGCGTGGCTTGGTATTGGCACTTTGTAGATGTGGTGTGGTTAGGTTTGTTCATCTTTGTGTATTGGTTATAAGATAAGGTAAATAATCTCAAAAAAGGCTTCAAAATGAAGCCTTTTTTAAAGACATTTGTAGTGATATGAATCATCAAAAATCCATTTTTTATTCACTTGTAAATTCTTTATGAATAGCCTTATCTTTGCCAGGTAAAGGTTTAAAGGATTTTATTTACACAAAGTTTTTTTAATCTGATACACTTAATCGTATCAAAAAATGTAGTGAGGGCTCGCTAATGGAAATTTTAATCGTTATTGTTATCATTGCTATTCTAGTGGCATTAGGCTTTGGGCTTGTTGGCATGGTAAAAGGTGGGAAACAAGGATCAGACAAAATGTTTAAGTCTTTGGTAACGCGCGTTACACTATCAATTGTCTTGTTTTTATTTGTGATGTTCGCTGGTTATATGGGCTGGATTCAGCCTAATACAGTGATACTTGATGCGCCATCAGCGATACAAAAACAATGAAACGCGCGTTTATTCTACCCACTATATTGATTGTGATAACATTATGGGGCTTGTTGTCCCTTGGTTTTTGGCAATTAGACCGTGCTGCTGAAAAGCGTGCAATAGAGGCTGATATTGTCGCCGCACAGTTGAGCCCTGCTGAGTTTGTGCCGGTGAATGAGCTTGTTAATAAAGAGCATTATCAAGTTTTACTTCGAGGGCGTTATGATAACGACAAACAATTTATTTACGACAATCAAATTGTTAATAGCAATGCAGGATATTATGTTTTAACCCCTTTTGTGCTTGAAAATCAAACTGCAATCTTGGTTAATCGTGGCTTTGTGCCGTGGTATGGCAATCGTGATAAATTAATTAATACGAATATTGGCAAAAATATAACCACCATTCAAGTTAAGCTGATTAGCCCTAAAGAGCGCATTAAACTTAAACAACAGAATGCCAGTCCAATCTTTCCATTGTTAATTCAGTCTCTAGATTTAAATCAATTGTCGCAATTGTCAGGTTATTCTATTGTGCCCATGTTGGCACAACTTAATGTGAATGCCAAGCATGGTTTTTATCGAAAATGGCAACCCTTTTATGGCTCTGTTGATAAGCATTTGGGCTATGCCCTGCAATGGTTTTTAATGGCATTTGTACTTGGCATTATTGCCCTTAGGTTGCTGATAAAGAAAAGCGGGAAATAACATTACTTTTTGATAAATTCAAAAGTAGGGTCGTTGCGCTAAAATTTAGCAGGTAATAAACCCCAATATTCAAAGGTAATCTACAGAACAAACATTGCAAAAAAAAGAAAGTTCTTAATAAAAATTTAGTTCCAACTTACACCATTTTCAAAAATAAAATGGATAACATAGTGCATATAATCACCGATATTTTACTGCTAATATTTGGAATGAGAATAAATGCCAAATTGTTTGATTTATTTTTGAAAATGGCATTATTTATGGATCGAAATTAATTTTATTTTTAAATAACATAGTGAGACCTTTGCATAAATATAAATAATCATCAAGAATCCTCGTTTCACCCACTTGGTAATTTTTTAAACCCAGCCTTAGCCCTGCTAGGACAAGGTTTAAGAAAATCACCAAGTGGGCAAAAATTGAATTTTGCTAATCATCCATATTTATGCAAAGGTCTCATAGTGATAAAAATTAGTATAAAATTAAACACAATCTTTAAAAATAGTTTAATATAGAAGGTAAATTATGGTAAAAGAAAAGCCTTAAGGAAAATTTAATTTTGATAGGACATTGTTGAGGCTGTCCCATTAGAAATAGAAGGTACGCATCTGAGATGAGCCAACATTTTCTTAGTGCAATAGCCTTGCATTCAGACATGAATCAGCCTTACATTAGAATCAAAAATAATTTCAATCGCTTTTAAATGCAACAGAGGAGAGGGTAATGATAGAATACGGACATAAAGATAGTATGATGTATCGTACTTACGATGATGCAGTTCAACATATAATTGAATTGTTAGATAAGGCTATGAAAGATGATAAGGTGCCGTTGTGGGCAAGAAAAAAAGTTGGAGTAAGGTACGCTGATGATACGATTAAAATTAATGTTACTTTTGATAGTGCTGATGATGTCAAAATGGTGACAAAGGTTGGTCATGCTGTTGCTGATGTTTTCAGTCATTTGAATGAAGTGGAAGGGACGATTGTGGTGGCTACTGATACTAAAGTAACTGCACCAGTGATTAGCGTTGAGTTAGTTGTGCAAAAAGATGACAAAACTAAAGACACTATTCCCGATGTCTACGATTATCTAAAACACAAAGACGAGCAAGAAATAGACACTAAAGTCCCAGCAGCCTTTATAAATGGCTTTGAAAAAGGTTTTATAGGCCATCTTTTAGAGACTGACATTCTTGTTTTAAACGCCCTGCTCGAGAATATTCAAGATTTGCTTAGCTCAGCAGCAGATTTTATAAATAACGACCCATTGGCTTTCGATCTAAATGGTGATGGCATTGAAGTAACGCCTATCAATAATGGCGTAATGTTTGACCATAACTCAAATGGCGTTAAAACCAAAAGCGCATGGTTAGGTGAGGATGATGCTTGGTTAGCACTTGATAAAAATGGCAATGGCGTAATTGACAACGGCTCAGAATTGTTTGGCGACAGCACTATATTGTCAAATGGAAACAAAGCCAAGAATGGCATTGAGGCTTTGGCTGATTTGGATAGTTATAAAGATGGCGTTATTGATAATAAGGACGATCAGTTTGAAAATTTTAAATTGTGGCAAGATGCTAATCATGATGGCATTAGCCAAAAAAGTGAACTCAAAACCTTGACGGAACTAAGAATAAAATCTATTGACCTTACTCGCACAGGTAAAACCAATACTTTTGATGGTGCAAAGCAAACTGACGGACTTGAATTTACTAAAGCTGATGGCTCTACTGGAGAGGTGGCTGAGTTACACCTGAATAAGAATGAATTTTATTCTGAATTTTTAGCCGATGTTAAATTTAAAAATGCCGATTTTAATGTCAAGGGCTTGGGCTATGTTCGCGATTTAGCAGGAGCCATGAGTGTGGATGATACTCTGAAATCCTTGGTTACTAATTTGATGAGTAAAAGCACTTATAGTGAGCAATCACAAATTTTTGATCAAGTGCTTTACCAATGGAGCAAAGGTGCCATTCAAACCTCTGCTTTTAATGCTGAGTTTGTTGCTGGTAGTAAAGTACAAAAGTACAAAGAAAGATTAGTTCGTTTTGATATTGACGACACACTTAGGCAGAAACTTGCCGTCCTAGAGACTATGAGTGCTGAGGATATTCTAACAAAGGGCACTTGGGCAAAGGCCTCACAAAAAACAGATATAGGCAAGGCAGTTGATGTATACAGTTTTAACAAGAGCAATAGAGTGGATTCTCAGGCTTTTTATGAGCAAGCTTATGATGCTCTAAAATCCTATCAAATGACTCAAGTTGCAAGGTACACTTTGTTTAAGCCCTTGGTTAATCTTCTTGAACTAACCTTTGTAGAAGGCGAATATCATATTGATACTAGTGCCACTAAAGAATCAATAGTAAAGGATTTTGCGACTGATCACGATAATACTATGGCGTTGACACTTGGTTTTAATGAAGCATATGGACACAATCAAAGTCTATCCGAAGACTTTAATTATTTATCAATACTCAAAAACAATAATTCAATCTTTGCAGATATGACTTTGGAAGAAATAGCAGTGCGCATTGACAATAAACAGATTTTATTTGCCAAAGATACACAATCTATTAGTGCAAGAAACGGCCAGGCACATTGGCTTATTGGGCTTGCCGGGGATGATGTATTGAAGGGTAATGTTGGTGATGACACTCTGGTAGGTGGAGAAGGTAACGACACTCTAAATGGAGGAGAAGGTAACAATATTTTAGTGGGCGGAACAGGCGATGACATTCTCAGTGGCAGTCATCAGGGTAAAGACATTTATTTATTTAACTTAGGCGATGGACAGGATAAAGTTATTAATACATCTTTTGATAAACCACCAGCATTTAAGGATAAAAAGAGCGCCAAATCACTCTTTAGTAGTCTTGATGAAATTGTTTTTGGTGCAGGTATTGACAGCAAGGATATTGTAGCGACAAAATTAGGATGGAATTTGGTTTTATCTAACAAAAACAACACAGATAAAATTACCATCGAAAATTGGTTTAATGGCAAGTACCGGATTGAGAAATTTGAATACGCTGACGGTACAATCATTGACGCTAGCGCTTATAGCGATATTAGCGAGAGCGCACCTCCTGTCCCTAAAGGTTGGTTTTCTGGTGGCGATATTGAGGTATTTGAACATGCTGATGGCGCAAAATTTAGTGCTAGTATTGACCCTCAATATAGTGCTTTAAGCAATGAACAAGATAAAGTTGCTTTTCATCCAGATCTAATAACGACGATATTACACTGATAAATTTAAGGTTAGATTTATTTTTATTTGGCAACAACACAGGTAAAAGTATTACCAAAGATTGCTTTTTCTGATACCGATTTAGATTGAACAATTTGAATGTGCTGACGACATAATTGTTAACGCCAGCGCTTATTTGATATTAATCTTGGATCTGCCAATAATGACATGAATGTTGCACTTATGGTGTGAATTTAAGAGAGTTGAATTCACTGTTTGAGAAAATTTAATTTTGATAAGACGCTTATATTAAAGAATAGACATCGTCGAAACTACTCCATTAATAAGGGAAGGCACGCATCTGAGGCGAGCCAACATTTTCTTGGTGCAATTGCATTGCATTCAGACAGGAATACTGCACATTATCAGTCTTACATTAGAATTAAAAATAATTTTAACTAATTTTAAACAACAAAGGAGAAGGTAGTGATTGAATATAAATGGAATTTTAGTGAGACATTTTATACTTACGATGAAGCAGTTAAACATGTAACTGAATTGTTAGATGAGGCTATGAAAAACGATAAGGCACTATCTCAAGTAAGGCAAAAAGTTGGAGTAGTGTATGTCAAAGGCATGATTAAAATTAACGCTACTTTTGATAGTGATGATGATGTCAAAGTGGTGGCAGAGGTTGGTCGCGTTATTGCTGATGTTGTCAGTAATTTGAGTGTTCTAAAGATTGTGGTGGCCTCTGGATTCACACTTCAACCAAGGATTGGCGTTAGGTTGGTTGTGCTAGAAACAACAAAAGGAGGTGTCATAGTCAAAGACATTACTGACAATGTTTATGATTATCTAAAACACCAAGACGCTAAAGAAATAAACACCGAAGTCTCGTCAGCCTTTATGAGTGGCTTTGAAAAAGGTCTTATAGGCTCTCTTTTAAAGGCTGATATTTCTGCTTTAGAAGCCCTATTACAAAATATTCAAGGCTTGCTTGGCTTGGCAGGAAATTTTGAATATAACGACCCATTGGCTTTTGATCTAGATGGTGATGGCATTGAAATAGTGCCTATCAAGAATGGCGTAATGTTTGACCATAATTCAGATGGCATTAAAACCAAAAGCGCATGGTTAGGTGAGGATGATGCTTGGTTAGCACTTGATAAAAATGGCAATGGCGTAATTGACAACGGCTCAGAATTGTTTGGCGACAGCACTATATTGTCAAATGGAAACAAAGCCAAGAATGGCATTGAGGCTTTGGCTGATTTGGACAGTAATCACGATGGTATTATTAACAATGAGGATGAACAGTTTAAAAATCTTAGATTATGGCAAGATGTTAATCAGGATGGTGTTGGACAAAGAAATGAAATCAAAACCTTGGAGGATCTAAATATAGAATTTATTAATCTTACTCGCACAGGTGAAGCCAATACTTTTAATGGCGCAAGGCAAACCGACGGACTTGAATTTACTAAAACTGATGACTTTATTGGAAGGGTAGCTGAGTTATCTCTGGATCAGAACGAATTTTATTCTGAATTTTTAGCCGATGTTAAATTTAAAAATGCCGATTTTAATGTCAAGGGCTTGGGCTATGTTCGCGATTTAGCGGGAGCCATGAGTGTGGATGATACTCTGAAATCCTTGGTTACTAATTTGATGAGTAAAAGCACTTATAGTGAGCAATCACAAATTTTTGATCAAGTGCTTTACCAATGGAGTAAAGGTGCCGTCCAAGCCTCTGCTTTTAATGCTGAGTTTATTGCTGGTAGTAAAGTACAAAAGTACAACAAAAAATTAATTCGTTTTGATATTGACGACACGCTTAGGCAGAAACTTGCCGTCCTAGAGACCATGAGTGCTGAGGGTAGTTTTTTAGATAACAACAACACTTGGTTTGTCACACAAGAAACAGATGCAGGTAAGGTTGATGTATACAGTTTTAACAAGAACAATGGAGTGGACTCTCAGACTTTTTATGAGCAGGCTTATGATGCTCTAAAATCCTATCAAATGACTCAAGTTGCAAGGCAAACTTTGTTTAAGCCCTGGGTTCAGTCTCTTAAGTTAACCTTTGAAGACGGCGAACCCAATATCGATACTAGCGCTACTAAATCATTGATAGCAAAGGATTTTTTGACTGATCACGATAATACTATGGCGCTGACACTTGGTTTTAATGAAGCATATGGACAAGCCTTATCCAAAGACTTTAATTATTTATCAATACTCAAAAATAATAGTCCAATCTTTAAAAATATGACCCAAGAAGAAATGGCAGTACGCATTGACAATAAACAGATTTTATTTGCCAAAGATACACAATTTATTAATGCCACAGAAGGCTACGATGTACATTGGCTTATTGGACTTGCTGGGAATGATGTATTAAATGGTAGTTATGGTGACAATATTCTGATAGGTGGAGAAGGTAATGACACTCTAAATGGAGGAAACGGTTATTGCAATACTTTAGAGGGCGGTGCAGGCAATGACATTTTAAATGGAGAAGGGCTTTTCAATACTTTAGAGGGCGGTGCAGGCAATGACATTCTCAATGGCGGTAATTTTTATCGTGAAAACACTTATTTATTTAACTTAGGCGATGGTCAGGATGAGGTTACTGTTTGTAAGGATATTGGATCTGATGTTGGTTATAGGCATAGCAAAATTATTTTTGGTGCAGGCATTAACATAACTGATATTGCAGCGACAAGTTTAGAATTGGATTTGGTTTTATCTAACGAAAACAACGCAGATAAAATTACCATTAAAAATTGGTTTGCTAGTGAAGGGTACCAGATTGAGCAATTTGAATACGCTGACGGCACAATCGTTGGTGCTAGTTTTTATGCTGACATTCATGACATGGGTGTTATGATGTAATCGAATAGAGGAATATTAACGACAAACCTTAGGAATTAAAACCTATCAATATATTGATTGTGTGTGGTTTTTGTATAATTTACGAACAATCATTAAAAATCCATCTTTTGTCAACTTAGTGATTTGGTGTACCAGCGTAGTTTTTTTTGTGGGCGTTGGAAGGCAAGGTTGTGCGCTACTAGCGCTTGTCAATAACCTGCGTTGCTCATGTTGCTGATAACGCCTGAGGTTTCCATATCATCAATAATCCGTGCGGAGCGGTTGGTGATGCGTAGGTGGTGGCTTGAAATTGAAGCTTTGCGTGATGAGGTAACAATTTACACTGCTTCATCATAGATTCTAGTTCTGGTGCACCCTTCCCCTCTTCGGCAGTTAATTCATTGAAGCTTGGATCAGGTAATGGCGTTCCTTTTTCTTTGGACTTTTAAAGTTTTTCGTTAAAGCTTTAATGTTTCGAGCCTCAAATTTAGCCAGTAATAAGTAGCAGTTCCATTTCATTGACACACCATCACAGTGCAGAGGCGACTTGATTCATACTAGATAAATCCGTATTAAAAGTAGTCTAAAAATAGAAAAAAATATTATGCTAAAAACTATTGAGAGCGTTTTATTAGTAGATAAAATTCAATCATTAGAGCAAACCAAAAGACAATACAAATCCAGCGCTTATTGGTTTTTAGGTTTGAGTTGGCTGACCAGTTTTTTGTTGATTTGGATAACCCCACAAGATATTATATGACATAACTGGGCAAAGATTTTTTTGGATTTTGTGTGCCGATGGTGGGTGGATTGGAGAATATCAGGCTTTATAGCGCATCTGACCCATTTGTCTGTATTGTTATATTTTGTTTTATTATGTGGCTTTTTAGGTGTATACTTAGGGTGAATGTGCTTTATATGATGATTTTGGTTAAGGGAAATTTTAACTATAATAAAGAGAGCAATTTAAGCGGGGTTGTAACAATAAAAGATATTATTAGCAGGTATTACGATAAAAAAATATGTTGCTATTTTGGGATTTTCATGGTTACTACACCGCCAACATTCCTGTGTAAGTGGTGAAGCGTCAACAAATTGGTTTAAAACTAGGTATATTTATTATTCAGTAAGAGCTTTTGGTGCAATATTTACTATAGGAGCGCTACTCTCATTGATAATTTTTATATATAGCCACTCTTTAATTAAACAACAGGAGAAAACCCATGCCAAATAATAATCAAAATTTACCAGAAGACAGCACAATAGTCGAAATTACTAGCAATATAAACGCCGCCTTATATTCTGCAGTTAGTGATGCTATGAGCAAAGCACCACCTTCATTTAAAGCAGGATTGTCTTTAATTAGACAGTCGAGTGGTGTATTGCAAATTGGCATTGCTGCTGATACTGACAATCAAGCACAAGAAATGGCTGAATTTGTTGGTGGTGTGATTGGGGGTTTTTTAGGTAGCTTTGGATCTCCTCTTGTTGGCATTGACTTAGGTTCCGCTGGTGGAGTAGCAGATGAAGCAATCTACGACTACTTCACTGATAGCGCAAGAACTGCTCAAGCCGATCCACGACTTGCTACTGATAAAGGCATTGATTTAGATGCTGCTATTGAACACGCTAGAACTGATAATTCTGAATCTCGTGCTGATGTTAAGGCGTTAGAAGGTTTAGAAAACGGTGACTCCACCGCCATCAAAGGTGACAATACTCTCAGCGAAATCGCTCAAGCCAATAGCATGACCCTCAACGAACTCCTCGCTCTCAATCCTGACTTTTCAGGCAATCCAGAACTTGTCCGCCCAGGAAACTTGGTCCTTTTAAAAGACACACAAGGCACGCAAACCTTCACCCAGTGGCTAAACGATAACCCAGATGTCAGACAAGATGTGATTAACCAAGTTAAAAGAGACTTGGGGCTTGCTACTAATTCTAAAAGTCCACTTGTTTTAGATCTCGATCTTGATGGCGTAGTAGAAACCATTTCTAAGGCAAACTCAGGAGTGTATTTTGATCATGATGGTAACGGCTTTAAAGAGCAATCAGCTTGGGTAGGTAGTGACGATGGTTTATTGGTGTATGACCGTAATAATAACGGTAAGATTGACGATGGATCTGAGTTGTTTGGCAATAACACTCTACTTGCCAATGGTAGAAATTCTGTTAATGGTTTTAAAGCACTGAGTGAGTTAGATAGTAATGGAGACGGCATTATTGACAATACAGATGCTCAATTTAATAACATTAAAGTTTGGCAAGACAAAGACTCTGATGGTGAATTGGATGACGGTGAGCTTTTAAGTCTGAGTGAGGCAGGAGTAGTTTCACTTGGTACTACTTACATCAGTTCAAATGAAGTAGATAGCAACAACAACGCCCATAAACAACAAGGACACTTTACCCGTAGTGATGGCAGTAGTGCCAAGATGAACGATGTTTGGTTTGATGTAAATTTGGCCGCTACCAAGGAAACTAACTTGGTGGCAGTAAGTGATGTTATTAAGAATTTGCCTAATTTACTAGGCTTTGGCAATGTGCACAGTCTGCACCAAGCCATGGCACTAGATGCCAGTGGTGAGTTGCAAACTCTGGTAGAGCAAGTAATTGGCAGTAGCGATGATGAGCAAGATGCGCTACTTACACAGATGATTTATCACTGGACAGGCGTTGAAGACATAGATCCAAACAGCAAGAAGGCAACAACAAAAAATTACAGTAATGTTATCGACGCTAGAAAACTAGAGGCGCTTGAAGAATTAATGGGAAAAAAATGGCTTGACGCTCGGTGTTTAGGAGGTGATAACGGCCTATATGGGCAAGCGGCACCAGTATTACTCAAAACTTTTGATGATTTCAAAGTGTATATCAAAGAAAAAATGCTTAAGAATATAAGTGATGATTTTCTTGCTAAGATTCGCATTGACACCGATATTGAGGCAGTGTATGTAGATACTCTTGTAAACTATATACACTTTGAATATGCAAGCAATCCAAAAAATATTCTAATTAAACTTAAACAATTAAAATTATTATTGCAGAATATGGGCGCAGAAGGTGAAATGGCTTTACTGGCTATTAGGGCAACTGGTGACATTTATGGCGATGAAATTGCACAAGAGTTAGCAAGGGATTGTGATCAAGTTTTGACTGGAACAAATGGCAATGATATTCTCAATGGCGGTACTGGAAACGATATTTTAAATGGTGTAAATGGTAACAATACCTTAGAAGGTGGCAAAGGTAACGATACTCTGAGTGGCGGTGGTTTTCAGAGTAAAAATACCTATTTATTTAACTTAGGCGATGGTCAGGATAAAATTATTGA
>Ga0256845_1000990_pt1 | contig 24280 bp, 21 predicted proteins | sample RiftiametaG_FD_189101 | JGI IMG/M metagenome (GOLD analysis project Ga0256845, IMG submission 189101) | Tube worm associated microbial communities from hydrothermal vent at the East Pacific Rise, Pacific Ocean - Riftia | ecosystem: Host-associated > Annelida > Integument > Unclassified ... | reverse complement strand
CAATCTTGTCCTTTCATCGAGCTTGTCCGGTCATCAAACTCGTCCATTCATCAAACTTGTCCTTTCATCGAGCTTGTCCGGTCATCAAACTCGTCCTTTCATCAAACTCGTCCTTTCATCAAACTTGTCCGGTCATCGAGCCTGTCCGGTCATCGAGCCTGTCGAGATGAACCTCCACCACATAAAAACACCATTAGAATTCTTGAACGATGTTTTTTTACTATATTTATTCTTCTAAAAAATAAACGTCAACTACAACTATGAGTAACTATCATATTAAAAACCTTGAAGAATACTTTAAAGTGTACCGTAAATCGGTGCAACAACCAGAAGTCTTTTGGGGAGAAATTGCGGAAGAACATTTTCTATGGCGCAAAAAATGGGACAATGTATTGAACTGGGATTTCTCTAAACCAGAAATAAAATGGTTTGAAGGAGCTCAGTTAAACATTACCGAAAACTGTATCGATAGACATTTATTGACGAATGGACAGAAAACAGCCATTCTTTTTGAACCGAATAACCCAGACGAACCCGCACAACATATTTCATACAATGAACTGTCAGAACGTGTCAATCAATTGGCGAATGTGCTAAAGTCAAAAGGAGTTGAAAAAGGAGATCGAGTGTGTATTTATTTACCAATGATTCCTGAATTAGCAATTTCATTATTGGCTTGTGCTAGAATTGGAGCCATTCATTCTGTCGTTTTTGCAGGATTTTCTTCTTCTGCTTTGTCCTCTAGAATCAACGATAGTGATTGTAAATTAGTCATCACTTCGGACGGTTCATACCGCGGAGCGAAAACAATTGATTTAAAAAGTATTGTGGATGAAGCATTGAACGATTGTCCAGATGTGGAAACTGTTTTAGTCGTGAAAAGAATCAATACTGACATAGAAATGAAAGAAGGTCGTGACGTTTGGTTGCAGGCTTTATTGGATAACGCAAGTAAAGAATGCGCGCCTACAATCATGGATGCAGAAGATCCATTATTCATTCTGTACACTTCAGGTTCCACCGGTAAACCAAAAGGAATGGTGCATACAACTGCCGGATATATGGTGTACACAGCGTATACCTTTAAAAATATTTTTCAATACACGGACAATGATGTGTATTGGTGTACCGCAGATATTGGCTGGGTGACAGGACACAGTTACATCGTTTATGGACCTTTGGCAAACGGTGCAACAACCGTCATGTTTGAAGGAGTGCCAAGTTATCCAGATTTTGGGCGATTTTGGGAAATCATCGACAAACATAAAGTGAATCAGTTTTACACAGCTCCTACGGCGATTAGAGCGTTGGCAAAAGAAAATTTAGACCACGTGACGAAACACGACCTAAGTTCTTTGAAAGTTCTAGGGTCGGTAGGAGAGCCAATCAATGAAGAAGCATGGCATTGGTACAACGATAATATTGGAAAGAAAAAAAGTCCAATCATCGATTCTTGGTGGCAAACAGAAACAGGGGGAATTATGATTTCTCCGATTCCTTACGTTACCCCAACTATTCCTACCTTTGCAACTTGGCCTTTTATGGGGGTTCAACCTGCATTAATGGATGAACAAGGCAATGAAGTGTTAGGGAATCAAGTCGAAGGACGTTTGTGCATTAAATATCCTTGGCCATCTATTGCGCGAACAATATGGGGAGATCATCAACGCTACAAAGAAACGTATTTCTCCGCCTACAAAGACATGTACTTTACAGGAGATGGAGCGTTGAGAGATGCAACAGGCTACTATCGAATTACAGGTAGGGTGGATGATGTAATTATTGTTTCAGGACACAATCTGGGAACAGCGCCAATTGAAGATGTAATCAACGAACATCCAGCAGTAGCAGAATCAGCGATAGTTGGTTTTCCGCACGAAATAAAAGGAAATGCGTTGTATGGCTACGTCACGCTTAAAGCAGCAGGAGAAGGTAGGATACCCGAAAATGTACAAAAAGAGATCAACCAATTGATAACAGAACACATCGGACCGATTGCGAAATTGGATAAGATTCAATTCACCGAAGGTTTGCCCAAAACACGTTCAGGGAAAATAATGCGTAGAATTTTGCGTAAAATTGCTTCCAATGAATTGGGTAATTTAGGAGATACTTCTACTTTACTCAATCCGGAAGTAGTGGAAGGGATTATTAAGAATAGAAAATAAATGAATAGTGATTTAGTACGGTCAAGTTTAGTACGATCAAGCCGTGTATTTAGTACGGTCAAGTCGCGACTTGACCGTACTAAATTTAATGCAAAATAAATTGATTCAATTCTCGCTTACTAGAGCTAAATGTCAGCGCATCATTTACCACCCAGTAATTATTCTTGTCACGGCAGAATTGGTACGCAAATTTTAAGTACTTCAAACGAGTATTTTCAAAAGTGAAAACGTCTGCGATACTTTTAATTTGAATGGCCGTCAAGTAATTACTCCGTGTCATTCTTTTGGCCAGCTGTAACTGATCATCTGAAAAAGTTTCGTTATCAATGGCATTCAACATATTTTGAAATTGGTTCGGAGAAATAGAATTGCACGAATTCTGTCCATAAGAATTGTTATTCGTAGAATTTGAAGTGTAAATCACCGTATTTCCATTTCCATTTTGAATAATTGTTGTGTTTGAACTATTGCCTTCATATTGATTTCCACAAGAAGAATAAATCGGTTGTTGCTGAATGAAATTAGAATGCGCATCAAAACGAATAAAGCGAAGAACTTTTTTACCATGATTATTTTCTTTCACTTTGTAAATAGCCTCACCATTCCTTCCATAATTATCGACAACTAACAAATGATTTTTCATTATTGTATTAGAGAATGGCGAAGAAAATTGAATTCGCAAAGAATAAGAATTGTTTGTTAAACCATTCATTTCAAAATCAACTGTTGGAGAATTGTTCTGTCTCACACCATTCAAGTAAATATAGAAAGGCGTATATTCTTCCGTGTAAATTCGTAAAGAAGATTGATCTGCAAAAGATAAAAATGCAAGAGCAATTAAACTGAGTGTAAGTAAAGATTTTTTCATAGCCTTCTGTTTTTAAATTCACAAGACTATTTTCAAATACTATACCAACAATTTCTTATACATCTGAACAGTATTTTCCAAGCCGAAATACAAAGCATCCGAAATCAGTGCATGTCCAATGGAAACTTCCAATAAACCTTCGATATTTTCTTTGAAGAATTTTAAATTATTCAAATCTAAATCATGCCCTGCATTAATGCCTAAACCTAACTTATTTGCTAATTCTGCTGCAGCAATATAATCCTGAATAGCATTCTCAGGATTTGTTTTGAAATCTTTAGCAAAAGGGCCGGTGTATAATTCAATCCTATCGACACCACATTTTGCAGCATATTCTATGTTTTCAAGATTCGTGTCAACAAAAATAGAAGATCGAATACCTTTTGAACGTAAGTCATCTGCAATCCCACGGAGAAATGATTCATTTTTTTTCGTGTCCCAGCCTGCATTAGAAGTCAATACTCCTGGAGGATCTGGAACCAAGGTTGCTTGCGCTGGACAAACCTCAGTAACTAAATCAATAAAACGCTGATTAGGATATCCTTCAATGTTAAACTCTGTTGTAACAACAGCGGATAAATCCAAAACATCTTGTCGTGTGATGTGTCTTTCATCAGGACGTGGATGAACAGTAATACCATCGGCACCAAAACGTTCACAATCCAGTGCGACCTGAACAACATTCGGACTATCTTCACCTCTAGCATTACGCAAAGTGGCTATTTTATTTACATTAACACTGAAAAACGTCATAAGGGTATAATTTTTTTACACAAAAGTAAGAAGTTTCTATTGATTTTCTGTTTTATTACTGATTCTGTATTTTTATGTAGTTGGAATACTATTTTTAAACCGGAAAAGGGTATTTAAAGACGTTTCCTGAAGGTATTTATTACTCGTTGGATAATTGTTCTTTTTTTAATTAAAAAGGAAGGTATATTTATTTTGTATATTTTTGAGGAATAAGCTCCGGATGAAGCGTTCAATAAAGTGTAAAAATAAAAGTTAATACAGAAATTGTAATCTGCATTCACTTTAATCCATATTTTAGGACTTGACAATTTTTTTTAATAAAAAACGAATGGAAAATTAAAGAAGTATAGTTACTGGTAAAACGAGAGAATATAACCAAATTAAAGTAAATATGAAGACTGTAGTCCGGATGAAATTTGACAGTAATTTGAGTCGTTTCGTAGTCAGTTACTATTATTAATACAACCTAAAAAAATGATGAATTACAAAATATACATATTAATTATTTTTATAATTGGATTTTATTCTTGTGAATTTAAAGTTAAATCTGTTGATAATAACGAACGAAAGGGAAACCATATTTTAGTTGAATCTTTACAATTTGAATCGAAAAAAGAAATAAAATTTAAGGATACAATTAAGATAAATTACTCTGCTCATAAAACTCTTCTAGATATTTTAAAAATTTTACCTGAAACTACAATGAGAAGTTGGGAATGGAGTAAAAAAGACAGAATTCAAATGGTTGAATTTATAAAGAATAACAATTACTTAATTGATTCGACTGAAACGTACAACAACATCAAATATATTAAGCCCAATACAATCGGAATTCAAGTTGTTGATGGTTTTTGGACATTGTCAATTTATGATTTTGGAAAGAATGGTTTTCTTATTGTAACAAACGATATTGTTGGAGACGGGAATGATATTCAAACATTTTCTTTCAAAAACAATAAACTGACACCAACAAAAATGGCTAATTGGTTTTGTGAATTTCAATATGAGTTACTTTTAAATAACTCGACAACCTGCATAGATTTTTTACATGAAAATGAATGGACTTATGATTACGATTTTAGTGATAAGGAGATCGTTGAGATTTCTTCTTGGTTATTGACCGAAAAAAAATTAAATAGTTGTTTAAAAGGAAACTCGATAAAATACAAACTAAATCTGGAATCAAAAACATTTGATATTATTAGTGTTTTTTGGAAAAAGAATAAAGCGGAATAACAGAAAGAGTTCGCGGGATTTTGAAAAATGAACTTTATTTAGATCAAACTTTTTTAAGACGAAAAACCTTCCCAAGGTGCAATCAAAAATATTTTTTACTGCCGTTAGAAGTCATAAAAGAATGCTTCATGAATTAGGAATACCTTCCCCTGAAAATTTAGCGATGACTTCTAATTAAAAACAAGGTGTAATAGAAAAAAATCTAGATGTAATAAGGAGTTTAGTTTAAATTGAAACTAAACTATTTTCTATGATTCGACTTATCGTATATTTAACGTTAAAAAAGTACATTGTTTATACTAAATTTCTGATTATACAAGGAAAGAAACGACAACTAAGAACCAATACTTTTAATTGGAAGTGACGTAATCCCTTACGCTAGAGTTTGCTCTTCGAGAAGAATTTTCTTTTTCTTTTAAAGGAGAAAACTTTAATTCTTTAACGATTTTAAATAGCAATCAAAAAATACCACATTCATTAAGTAAATAACAGCAAAACTCACTGAAAAAAAGAATTTCAAAACGTTTAACAAGAGATTAATGTAGAATATAACTATTTTTGCATTTACAATGACAGCATTAGAATTAATAAACGATGAAATACCTCCTTTAAAGCACTCCGATTCTGCTGAAAAAGCACTGAATTGGATGGACGAATTTAAAGTGTCTCATTTACCCGTTTTGAAAAATGGAAATTTTGTTGGGCTAATCTCTGAAAGTGATTTGCTTGATCAAATGGATGTAGAAAAAACATTGGACGAATTGTTCCAACATTTACCGCGCCCTTACGTTCTTTCCAAAGACCATATCTACCAAGTTTTATCCCGATTGTCTGAATTGAAATTGACATTAATTCCTGTATTAGGTGATAATGAAGATTTTTTAGGTTGTGTGACCTCGCAGCAATTGATGCAAATATTTGCAAAAACGGGCAGTATAAAAGAACACGGTGGAATTATCGTTTTAGAAATGGCACTGATCGACTACTCGTTGGCACAAATTGCACAAATTGTTGAAAGTAACGATGCAAAAATATTGAGTTCTTTCATCATGTCAACGCCTGATTCAACGAATATTGAAGTAACATTGAAGATAAATAAAATGGAGCTCGACAGAATTATTCGTACATTTGAGAGATATGATTATATCATAAAAGCATCTTTCCAGAAAAGTAACCACGACAGTGATCTGAAATATAGATACGATGCATTAATGAACTATTTGAATTTGTAAAATGATGAATGTTGCCATTTTTGGAAGAAAAATCACCAAAGAAAATTTAAAATATTACGAAGAATTATTCGCGATTTTAAATGATTTCAATTGGGAGCCAATAATTCATACGGAGCTAAAAGAAAAGTTAGTTAAAAAGAAAGTATGTACAAATGATTGTGCAGTATTTTCAACTTCGGAAGATTTTAACAATGGAATTGACCTGAGCCTAAGTATCGGTGGAGATGGAACATTTATTGAAAACGTAAAATTTGTTCGAGATTCTGGTGTGCCTGTATTAGGTATAAACACCGGGAGATTAGGTTTCTTAGCCAATATCGCAAAAGAAAATATCCGCCAAGCGTTAATCTACGTGAAAGCAAAAGAATACGAAATTCAAAAACGGTCACTTTTTATCGTGAAAACGAAAGGAGCTATATTCGGAGATGAAAATTTTGCGTTCAATGAGGTGACCTTGCAAAAGAAAGATACCGCTTCAATGATTACTGTTCATGCTTACCTTGGTGACAAATACCTTAATTCATACTGGGCAGATGGTTTAATTGTTTCTACTCCTTCGGGGTCTACAGCGTACAATTTAAGTTGCGGTGGACCAATCGTAACGCCTGGTTGTCAAGTACACATCTTAACTCCTATTGCGCCGCATAACCTTAATGTACGACCTATGGTTGTTCCGGATCATATGCCGATAAAATTATCGATTGAAGGTAGAAATAGATCATACCTCATCAGTTTAGACGGTAAATCAATGAGTATTAAACAGAACGAAGAAGTGACGATTCATAAAGCAGATTTTATGATAAACGTAATTAAATTTGAAGAAAATAACTTCCTAGACACCATTAGAAATAAAATGTCTTGGGGTGTTGATAACAGAAATTAACATTCGGTATGAATTTTGTCTTCTTTAAACCACAAAAAATCAATACATTTGAACCTTAAAAAATAGAACAATGACAAAAATATTTATGATCCTTTTTTCGTTTGCTTTTGTTGCAACGAGTTTTGCTAATTCTCCAGCAAAAAAGAAAGATAAACCAAAGAAAGTAAAATTAGAAAAAGGCATTTACGCTAAAATGACCACCAATAAAGGAATAATCCTCATTCAATTGGAGTACGAAAAAGCACCGATGACAGTGGCTAATTTTGTTGGTTTGGCTGAAGGTGATTTTACCGTTGAAGATTCAATTAAGTACACAGAATCGTATTACGATGGATTAGTGTTTCACCGTGTGATGAATGATTTCATGATTCAAGGGGGAGACCCAGATGGAAATGGCTCGGGTGGACCGGAACATCGTTTTTACGATGAAATTGATTCTTCTTTGATTCACTCTGGACCTGGAATTCTTTCCATGGCCAATTCTGGACCAAACACAAACGGGAGTCAATTCTTTATTACACATAAAGATACGCCTTGGTTGAACGGTAAACACACTGTTTTTGGACATGTTGTCGCAGGAATGGATGTTGTAAATGCAATTGTTCAAGGGGATACAATCATTGAATTGAAAATTGTTCGAAAAGGAAGAACAGCAAAGAAATGGAATGCTACAGAAGAATTTGCAGCAGTGTACGATTCTTTGAAAGGAATTGAAATTGCACAAAAAGAAGAATACGATAGAATTTCGGCAATGTCTCAAGATGAATACAAGACATATATGTACAATGAAATCTTGAAAGATTTTCCGAATGCAAAACAATCTGCTTCTGGCTTGGTGTATATCATCGAGAATGAAGGAGAAGGAGCGAAAGGTTCTTCAGGAGCTGAAATGACGGTGCATTACAAAGGGACATTTAGAAAGTCAGGAGATAAATTTGATTCTTCTTACGATAGAGGTCAAGCAATGACGTTCAAATACCTAGAACAAAGAATGATTCCTGGTTTTGAAGAAGGTCTTGCAATGTTCGGAAAAGGTGGAAAAGGAAAATTAATCATTCCTTATTATGCAGCTTACGGTGCGCAAGGTCGCCCAGGTGCAATTCCTCCATATTCTGATTTAGTATTTGACATCGAAATGGTAGATTTAAAAATGGCTAAACCTCATGTTCATACGGAAGGTGATGGACACCAACATTAATATTTAATTAATTATATAAACCCCGTTTACTTTTGTGAATGGGGTTTGTTTTTTGGTATGAATAAAACAACTCTCCTCTCTTCCCCGCTTCAAGGCTTTACGGATTTTCGTTTTAGAAATGCGTTCCATAAATACTTTGGAGGTATTGATACTTTTTATTCTCCTTACATTCGTCTGAATGGTAAAATGGTCGTAAAATCAGCGTATGAACGTGATCTTTTGCCGAAAAACAACCAAGGACTAGAAGTTATTCCACAAATCATGACCAATGATGCAGAGGAGTTTCTCTTTGTCGCGAAATATGTGCAAGACCTTGGGTACAATGAACTCAATTGGAATTTAGGCTGTCCATATCCTATGGTGACAAATAGAGGGATGGGAGCCGGTTTAATTCAAGATTCTCAAAAAATTGATGAAATTCTAAATAAAGTACACAATGAATCAGATATTCTTGTTTCCATGAAAATGAGAATGGGACATGAAAATAGTGAGGAGATATGGAAGACGTTACCTGTTTTGGAAAAATATCCGATTAAAAACATAGCCATTCATGCTAGAATTGGGAAACAGTTGTACAAAGGTGGGGTTGACTTGGATGCTTTTCAAGAATGTTTGAATAGAACCAATCAGAAAATTTATTACAATGGCGATATCACAACGGTGAAGCGTTACCGCGAAATGGTTGAACGTTTCCCTTCAATTGACCATTGGATGATAGGAAGAGGGATTATTGCGGATCCATTCTTAGCGCAAATGATTAAAGACAATACCGAAGAATACCCTGAAGATAGGTTTGAGGTTTTTAGAAAATTTCACGATACATTGTTCGCAGAATTTGAGCAACATCTTTCCGGTGAAAAACATTTATTGATGAAAATGCTGTCGTATTGGGAGTATTTTTCACAATCGTTTGATGACGGGAGAAAGGTGCTGAAGAAAATAAAGAAAGCAAAATCGGTTAGAGCATACGATCAAGCAATCGATGCGATCTTTGATTAATGGTCAAAACAAACCTTTGGACTTCCCAATTGATAAGTAATCATCATTCCACCAAACAAATACCAATCCTTATTAGAAGGATTCCCACGTTGCCCATAAAGAGATCCTGAGCGATTGGATAGTGCTACAGTTGTTGGACTACTTTCTACAGCGAGCAGAGCAGGGTCAATGTACTCCCCAGATTTCACATCATCGATATAATCTGTAAATGTTTTACGAATACCGATTTCAAAATTAATTCCAACACGACTTCCGAGAGACATTTTTACACCCACTCCAATTGGAATAGATATTTGCGTAAGTTTATAAGGCTTTTTAGAATTGAGTGAAGTTCCTTGTCCTTCAGTACCGAGAGGTTGTAGCTCAACTTCACTGCCGTTAAAATTTGTTTTCGGATTCATTCTAAAAACCGCCAATTCAGCCAATAAATACGCTGTTCCTTTGTAGCGTTTATGTCCCAGTTGAAATGGGAAATAATTAAACTCTAAACCAGCCCCAAGCTCATAAATGGTAGAATGAAAATTCAAATTTCTATTCTGCAATACACTTTGTTCCGCTAAAGCATCGTCTCCACTGATTTTTCCATATAAAAAATTAGCCCTAAAACTTAAGCGAGAATGAATGTTGTAACGATAAACCAAACCGCCTGCGAGATGAACGTTTCGGTAAGGGGTAAATTGATTCAAATCACCAATGTATGATGTACCGCCAATCATCACCCCAATTTCTGAACGAGATAAATTCGTATGAAACTGCGCGTTGGATTGAAAACTAATCAATACTAAAAAAAGAAAAAGTGATTTCATCATTTTGTTGTGCAAGAACGCAAATTTATGAAGAAAATTGTAATGTAGTGTAGAAAAAGAACGATTAGTGCCCAATAAAGAAATTATCGATTAAATCAAAACTCCATGCCGAAGAGATTTTGTGCACATCATTGAATTTGCATCTTGATTTTTAATTTTAAAAACAAGCTTTTTTTAGTACATTTTGGTGAAATTTAAAGTGGAGAATACACTTTGTCTGCTTGTTGCCCAAAATATGAAGAAATCTATGAAAAAAATAAATACTGTGGGCAACAAAAGTAAAGATTATGAGGGTAATTTACTGATTGTTTGACGGTTATCTCTTCGGTATGAAATCCGCAAAATTCACAATTTTATAATATTTAAAAGAAATAAATTGTAAATTGTGCTCCGTACTAAGTTAGATATTAGGTGTTTCAAAAGCCCTCACTATCCTTACTTCAGTCGTGAAGCCCATAAATTGAATTCCTTGACCGATACTGTCAACTTATGGATACTTTGATAAAACCATTACATTGAATAATTAGATCGATAAATTTATACCTCAATATGAGAATACACAATGAAAAATCGCATCTGATATGGGGAATACTAAAATAACTACAGCTAAAAAATCATTAGTCAACCTTTAAATATGCAACCTTTTAATAACTCAGTTGTATTTTAATTAAAACATATAATTATGAAAAGAAATAAATTTTTAACAGCGGTCATTTTTATTGTGACATTATTTACTTCTATAAGTAGTTTTGGACAGTGCCAATACTTAGATGTTGACAGTCATAATGACATTAATCAAATTGGTGACATAGATGAAATTAGTGACTTGCAAGATAGTTTAGCCACATATTTTCCTAATATTTGTAAAAAAGTAATCATAGGTACTTCTGTTTTAGGCTACGATTTAGTTGCTTTAAAATTTAGTGACAATGTAAATGTTGATGAATCAGAACCAGAAATTCTATTAACGTCCTGTATTCATGGAGATGAAGAGAACCCTCAACAAGTGATGATGAAGTTCGCTAGAAGGTTATGTTTAGACTATAACACTGACCCTGTAACAACAAATTTGATAAATACAAAAGAGATTTGGATAATAGCAGTGATGAATCCTGATGGTTTAAGAGGGCTTAATTGGTTTAACAGACCTAATGCCAACGGCGTTGATCTTAATCGAAATTATGGATACATGTGGAATAAAGAAGATTCTGACCCATCCGCATACTCTGAACCTGAGACAAAGGCAACAAGAGATTTTATATTATCAAGAAATTTTAATCTCATGATTGATTATCATTCTGGATTACAGGGGATTATATATCCTTGGTATTATAAAGGAACTGACAGTCCTGATAATATAGAAATAGAATATTTAGCAAACCAATATGATGTAGTATCAAGTTACCCTGCAAATGAATTTGCAGTAACTGCAGGGTTTGATCTTTACCCTACCAATGGTGCTTTAGTGGAGTTTGCATACGGTAGCCTTGGTGTATTGGCATTTTCTGTAGAGTTAATGAATCATACTAATCAAATTTGGGATAATTGTCAACTATACACAATAAATAAGCCTTCAATTTTTATGATGATAAATAAGGCTGGGGAAGGTGTTTCAGGTGAAATAACAGATGCTATAACAGGTAACCCTATCCAAGCCAAAATTAGAATAGATAATAAAATGCCTTCTTATTCTTCTTCTGTAAATGGAGATTATCATAGGTTTTTAAGAACGGGTACTTATTCGATTACTGTATCTGCAAATGGTTATACGAGTAAAACTAGAACTATTACAGCAACAAACGGAACATTAATTTCAGAGAATTTTCAATTAACTTCATCCACTAATTATTCTGCTCAAAAAATAATTAGTTGTAGAAATTTCAATAATTACTCAGACCCTGCTGAAACATGGAACGCATTAGGTGTGAATGATGGAATTACTATGCAATTGGAGACACAGGATATGTTGTATTAGATATGGGTTTACCTGTTACCAACGTGACTGGAAATGACATTACAATACATGGAAACGCATCAGGAACAGGTAATGAATATAAATTGCTTTATTCAAATTCAATTGATGGTCCATGGACGTCTTTAGGCTCAGGGTCTAACACAACATCATACGATTTAGCTGGAGCAAATGCGAGGTATTTTAAGGTTGAAGACAACGGTGTTGGGACAGGAGGTGTTATAGGTGCTGGGTTTCATTTAGATGCAATAACAGCTGTAAACCTTAGTGTTGGTGTCAATAACAATGTATTGTCAGGTAATGATATTAGTGTGTACCCAAATCCAACGAGTGGTTTTATAAATTTTAAAGGAAATAGGATTAAGGAAATAAAAAGTATTAGCTTATTTGATAATTCAGGAAGGTTACTACTCCATAATACGTTTTCAAATATGTTGGACATAAGTAAATTTAATGCAGGAATTTATTATATTCAATTGCATAACGATAATTCAACAATAACTTTTAAAATAATCAAAAAATGAGAACTTTTTATTCATTAGTATGTATCTTGATGTTTCACTTGTCAATTACTGCACAAAATAAAATAGACATTTATCTTCATTTAAACACGGATGATATAAACACTTCTTTTGAAGGTAATAGTATTGGGAAAAAAATAGTCATACCTTCAGTTGTATCAAAAGAAGAAGGCCATGTTATTTCTCCAAAAAAAAATAGCAATTCAGAAATTATATGGCAATTATCTATACAAGTTTCTGGAGCCAAGGCAATAGTTCCTTATTTTGATGAACTAGTAATTGAAGATGGGAGTAAAATTAGAGCCTATTCACCAATTTCAAAAAAGAGTACACGGTTTTTTTATCACAATGAAAACACTTTGTCAAATTCATTTGCTTTACCATTGATAGAAGGAGAAGGGATTATTATTGAAGCTACTTTTCCTAATCAGACAGCTTTTGAAAAATTCAAATTAAGTATTTCGGAAGTGGGAGCCTTATATTCTACGCAAGGATTTGGAAATGCGCCTACATGCTATGCCAATGTAAATTGTTCAGAAGGTAACCCTTGGAAAGACCAAATACGCTCCGTTGCAAAGTATATGACCGTTAATGGAACTGATATTGGATATTGTACAGGTTCATTAATTAATAATACGAATCAAGATTGTAAAAATTATTTTCTTTCCGATCAGCATTGTGGTATTGGTGCTACAGCTGCAGAATTTGGGCAATTTGTGTTTTATTTTAACTATGAAGCAAACTCATGCGTAAGTCCTGCTAATGATAACGGACTTGACCAAGAAACGGTTGTTGGTTGTTCAAAAATAGCTTCTAGCGGAACATCTACATCTCTACCACCGGATGGATCTGATTTTCTATTGATGGAGCTAAATGCTATTCCTGCAAGCTACAATGTGTACTACGCTGGCTGGAATAGAGATGACATGCCTAGTAATGGTGTAATAATTCAACACCCAGAGGGCGATCTTAAAAAAATAGCATTTTGGAGTACTGCAGCAATTTCTTTCACAACACAATCTCACCTTGAAGCATTATGTATTCCTTCAACAAATGGAGAAGGTTTGGTTGAAGCTAAATCTTCAGGTTCACCTATTTTTGATGGTAATAAAAGGATTATTGGAAATGTTACTGCTGGTTCAACAGGCTGTGTGTCGAGTTTACCTACTGGTGATGCTTTAATTATTGGCGGAAGGTTCAAGAATCACTGGGATCAAAACGGAACTGCATCTACCTTACAACTTAAACCTTGGCTCGACCCAAATAATTCCGGAGTAATGAATTTAAATGGAAAACAGCAATGTGCTCCTGTTAGTGTTAATGAAAACTATTTAAACAATACAACCTTTAATATATTCCCTAATCCAACAAATAATTTTATTACTATTGATACAGATGAAATTATAGAAAAAATTAATTTCTTTACTATAGAGGGCGAATTATTACTACGATCTACGGAAACTAAAAACATTGATGTTTCAAAATTTCCTTCAGGAATTATTCTAGTTGAAGTGTATTTTGAAAATGGAGAAATAGTACATAATAAAATGTATAAACAATAGCGTTTAATGTTGTATGGTTTTGTTATATAGTGGGTTACATATAGTCCTAATTAATTTTTTTAAATGAATAAAAACAATTATTGGAACATATTTTACGAGAACCCTCAATGAAGGGTATAAAGATGATGAAAAGGAAAACTTATTCAATCAAATGAATAGAATGACTCACATTTACTAAATTTTAAAATTGATGTACCTACAGGTATCTATTTGATTAGTATAGAATCAGCTAAAAATAAAGCCATCATCAGATTAGTAAAAGAATAAACTTTCCTTACGGCACAAAATCAAGATTAATTTTAACAGGTAACCTGAAAAATTTTGAGGATGATTAAAATTAAAAACCTTATATTCATCAGAATTAAAATTAAATGAAGATAATAATAACAACAGCTTTCTTCCTTTTAATGTGGAGAGCTGTCTTTGCGCAAAAGGAAAACATTATCCCTTACTTAATAGAAAATTCAACTAATATTGATTTAACTAATCCGAACTTTCAGTTTGATCAAGAGTTCTACGCCAATGACCTATTCTTTTTTGGATTCATACACGGGGCTGAAAAACCACAAGTCTTAGATCTTGAATTACAAAAAATACTATTCAAAAATGGTGTACATAATTATGCCCCAGAAGTCGATTATTCGTTGGCTTATTTTTTCAATCAATATCTAGTAACTGGAAATGAAGATTTCTTAGACTTCGCTTGTGAATTCTATCAGATGAGGGTTCCACAAGATGCTTCTATTCAATTTAAAAATAAGTGGAAAGAGTTATATAAATTGAATCGGGAACAACAAAAAGAACAACAAATTTCCATAATTGGTATGGATAAAGAATACTCAAGTGAACTAACCCTAACACATATCGCATTTATTGCACCGAAGGAACCAACAGGAATAGCAATGATTGATAGTTTAATGTTTTTTAAAACGCTTGAAACGAATGATCTCGATATTATCAGTGGGAAACCCGTTTATAAATCAGGCAAGAGTTGGGATTATTTCTTTGCTACAGAAAAAGGTGCTTTTTATAAACGTTTTGTCTCGCTATATAAGAAAGATTCTTTAAATATAATTAAGTTATTTGGTGAGTATTCAGGTGACCTGAAACATCTCATGAATCAATCTGAAAGCCATAACAGAGAAGAAATTATATACAGTAATTTTAAAAAAATTGGGCTACCATTAATTCAAAAAGGTGAAAAAATATATGCCAATTATGGATATTTCCACATACAGCAAGAAAAAATAAATGGTTCTAAATCTTTAGCCAAATTGATAAAAGACAGTTGTAATATTAAACAGGTTTCTATAGTTGGAATGCTTACAAACTCTAATTGCTTAAAACACCGAAAATATAAATCGGAAGGGACAATAATAATACGAGAAACGAAGTTTAAAAAAGCATCATATAATGGCTACAGGACTTCAAAAACGTATGATGGAGATTATTTATTTGAAAAAGTAAACGGGATAGAAAAATTAAAAAAAATAAGTAAGGACAGTGAATGTATGCTATTCAAATTAAATGGAGAAAAATCACCACTTATGAATACCATGTTGTTTGCAGATTTTAAACGGGGAGGGGGGAAATGGAAAGTTGAAGAAGGTGCAAGTACTACAGACTATTTTCAATATATTATTTTAATTAAAAACTCTAAACCAAATATCCCGTTGGAAGAATAAAATGATTGCTTTACTTTTTAAATCATCGAACGAATCTTAGCACACAAGTTTAACCATGTTGTTCGTTGTGTTTTTAATGCAACCATTTAGTGCCTAAAGCGTCTATTTATTACTGTTTAATAAACAATTATGAGAACAATAAATTTAGCATTTATACTAATTATTTCTATCCTCTTTTTAACAAATTGTAAAAAAGAGAATAATTGCGTTGATGAAAACAAAGCGTTTTTAGTGAGTAAAGTGTTTGATTATCAAAACAGAATGTTAGCCGATTACATTTACAACCCAAATAACCAATTGGTAAAAAGAGCTTTTACTGACCCAACAACGGGATTTTCTTCTGATCTAGTATTTAATTATATTGATAACAAAGTGAATGAGATTCAATACATCGACCATGACTTTCCTCAATTCAATCATAGTACATTTATTTTGTATGATAGCAATAATAAAATAACAAGAAGTGAAGTGTTCCAAAATGGAAATATTGTAAGCCACACAAATTACGCCTATTATTCTACGGGGCATTTAAAACATATTTTTAATGACAATTCTCCTCCAATAAAACGATTTGAATATGATAATAATGGAAATGTAAATAAAGTAACACATTATTCTTATGACCCTGTGACAGGGGGTAGTTTACAACAAATAAGATTTTTCTGTTATGATAACCATAAAAAACCATCATTTAATTTAGACGATATTACCCAAATTGAATTAATCCCAAAAATGGGAAGCGTAGGGTCATTAGAAAGAAATATATCGTGTAATAATATGACCGCTTATGATGGTGGAGGGACAAAATTGAGTTACGAATACAGTGAGTATAGATTGCCAATATCAATTTTGACCGAATGGGAAGGAGTCGTTGTCGAAGAGCCTATGCTTTTGAAATTAGAATACATAGAAAAATAACGTTAAATTCACTCAAAATTAGAACTGTAATTTGAAACTATTAGTTAAAATATTGCTCTTTGTTTTTTTGACGATCTTGACTCAAGTTGGTGGATTAATATACTTGTTAAGTCTGTATATATCCAAAAAATGGTCTTTTAAGCTAAATTTACCAAAACTAGAAAAACAGAAGGATAAGCAATTGTCTTTTTTAATAATCTGAAATGGCTTCGAGAAATCGAGATCGTTTTTTTGTTTGGTGAAGTACTTTTTGTACTTTTAATGGATAAAGTGGAATAATAAACCGTTTAATGGAGTTTATCCGCTTGTTACAAACCATTACCTCGAATGAAACAGATGAAAAATCTACGAGTTGAAAATCCTTGTCCAATGTATCTGGGAAGGATGAAAAAGAATGGAACTGAATTCTTTTGTGAATCTTGTAAAAAGGAAGTGATTGACTTCCGAAATAAAAATAATACAGAAATAAATAATATCATTAGTTCTAATATTTGCGGTGTATTTACTTCTGACCAGCTTCAAGGGCAAAAGAAAATGCCACTTATTCGAAAAGTGACATTCTTTAGTTTAATGATTTTTTCAATATTAGGATTTAATGTTAATCCTCTTTCTGCACAAACTGAAAATAAATCAGATAGCTTGGAAGTTAAAAAACAAAATATTCAGAAAGAAAAAGACAATAATAAGAAAATATTAAATGAGGGTCGGAAAACTAAAAAAATAGATAAAGCAAAAAGAACAGGGCTATTTAGACGAAGAAAAAAGAAGGAAAAAAAAGTAATTGGATGCCCATCGTTTTAGAAAAACGGTTTGTAACAATCTATATATAATATGCCTTGTTGCAAACATTTTAGCTTTGTGAAGCTTGGCAGTTAATGCCATAATTTTTGCTTGTGCTTTTTAAAATCAAATTAGCAAGTTGCATCCTTGCTTAGTAAACTGAAAAGTTTTTGCCTTTTAGATTATTGCGTAACGGTGGATTCCTCACAAAAATTATTACTTTTAAGCTTTAAACAACTGAGCGCACATTACATATAGTTGCGTTAGTAGTAATTGATATCCATAACATGAAGCCATTATTCGCCGTCATTTTCCTCATTGTTTTATTTCCATTGTTTGCCAATTCCCAACAGGATACGCTTGTGATGTCTGGATTGGGTGGTAAATACCTTGGAGAGGTTAATAAAGATGGTGTGCCTCATGGTTACGGTGAATTATTCTCGAACTTTGGAGGTGGATATATTGGTAACTGGAAAAATGGAGTTTACCATGGTGATGGAACCAAAACGTGGCACACGGGTGATGTTTATGTGGGTAACTGGAATTTTGGTAATAGACACGGACAAGGTAGAATGACTTGGGCATCCACAATGTATTATGACGGAAGCTGGAAAAATGATAATCAGCATGGGAGTGGAGAAATTGTCTATCCAAAAGGTAATTCGCGGAAAGGAAAATGGGTTCATGGTCTAATGCATGGGAAAGGGACTTATAAAACTGAATCTGCAGGAGAACCGCATGAGGACAACTATTATCATGGTTACTTTATCAATCCAGGAATAGTCTACTACTAACACACACTACGCCCCAGTGCAGGAGCCTTACTTCGAGAAATCGATAGAACCGAGCAAAACTATTCTTACCTTCGAAAGACAAATTAAGGTTGAGAACTGCACCGATGGCGTAGTGCCATCCGTTATTGCCAATGTAAGATTATGGAAAATCCTTACAGTTTAGAAGAAATAAAGCAACTAGAATTAGAGCTAACTTAAAATTCAAGCGACACGGATTTAATGAACAAATTTGTAATTGGCTGTTTATATTGGAGTGATAAAGATGATTATTTTGATCAAGTTGACGAGCTTTTGAGCTTTCTCCATCTATTAAAACCACTAATAATCACTAAAACGCATAAACCAACTTTACATTTTTTACGTAATTTTAACCGAAACACTACCTGAAAGCAATGAAAACGAAACTTAGAAACATCTTAACACTAATAATTATAGGATTACTTTTTAATTCTTGTGGTATATTTCTTCAAAAAACAGGAATAAAAAACTATTCTCTGAAAGAAAAAATAGATAAAAAAGAATACAATGATTATCAATATGATTTTATCTACTTGACGCACTTGTTAGAAATTGGATTTCCAGAAATTGATACTATATTTCCAAAAGATGAAAGAGTAAAGCAAAAGAAGAGTATTCTAAAATCATTGTCAAATGAAAATGTTGAAAATAAAGATTTTGTTCTGCAAGCAAGAAAATATTTATCAAACTTTCACAATCAACATACTACCCTGTATTTGAAATCAAGTTTTGAAAAAAAATATCCATTTGAAATACATATATCTAATAATAAATGGTTTATACTTAATATTGATAAAAAACAAGATAGTTTACTGATAGGAAAAGAAATTGCTCAAATTAATGATATTGAAATTACTGATGTTGAAAATCGATTAGTTCAATTCACTTTTGCAGAAAACAGAATAAATCAACAATATGAATTAAGAAATACGCAACTTTATAATACACCAGAATTTCTAAAAGAGATTAAAGTAACGAGTAAATTATCAGAGAAAATAAAAATTGTATTGACGGACAATTCAATAATTTATCTTGAACCTATTCTACAATCCAACCTAGATTTACATAAAATAAAAATAGTATCGAATGAAATCACAAAAGTGACGGATAAAACATATTCATATCAAATTTATCCAAAACAAGATGTTGGTTATTTACAATTCAATAAATGTCACGACAAAATTGATATATTAGATGGAATTGAGGATTATGTAAAACCTTGGCTACAACCTATTGCAAAGAGTTATGTGAAACGACAATTCAAAAAAGAAACCCCTTCTAAACAAATTGCAGCATATTACAACCCTGAATACCCCATTTTTAAAAATTTTGTTTGGGAATTAATAGATAGTTTAAACAATAATAATATTAAAAACCTCGTCATTGATTTACGAAATAATCCAGGAGGTAATTTAACGTTAGGTGTTCAATTGTTATATTTTCTAACAGATAAAACAGATTTAAAAGGGTTTACAGAATTTGCTTATACTTCTGATATTTATAAAAGTTATTTCCCCTCAGAGTATAATGAGTTAGCAACTCAATATCCAAATGGAATTCCTGTAAATAAATTAGTTTTAAAAAAGAAAAGCGACAATCTTTTTTATGAAATAACAAATGAAAATTCTAAATATTACGTTCCTGAAAATAGACCTATTTTCAAAGGAACAGTATTTGTAATTGCAAATTACAGATCAGGAAGTGCAGCAGCAATGCTTACCACACTCTTTCAAGACAACAATCTTGGAACTGTTATAGGCACAAGTGTAGGGAACAACCCAACAGGAGCTACTACATATTCCCCAATAAAATTACCAAAAACAAAAGCAAATATTTCCATAGCGACCACTTATCAAGAAAGACCAGATAAGGAAAAAGGTGAAATTCAAATACCTGATTATTGGGTAGAATATTCTATAAATGATTTAATAACAGGAAAAGATCCCTATTTTGAAAAAAATAAAGGAATTAATGAGTAAAGTCATCAGGTAATAACTAAACATGCGAACTATCGATACTTCGGCTAACTCTGTAACAAAGGCCAAGTGAATGCATTGTTGATCGCCGAATTTATAAGCTCACAGAAGGTAAAACCCATTTCAATTTCTCGAGTGTTTCAAAATGCCTATAGGAGAAAACTAAAAACAACTCCCAGTTAGATTTCAAGTTCATTTTTAGTATTTCAAATACAAAACCTTCGTGTTAGCATTTTTTATGGTATTTTTAAAGAAAAAGACAAGGATGCTAAATCGTTGCTCACCTGAGATTTTCGAAGGTTAATGTGCTTTAGCGAGTTGTTAGCATCAATTAGGAAGATCACATGTTTACCATTATATTCTTTTTATTTTACTATAAACGTTAAAAATGAAATACATACTAGTAATATTAATCATTGGACTTAACTGGAAATGTTATTCTCAATTTGATAACATTGTCATTAATCCCACTCATAGTGATTCAATTTATCGAAATTTAGATAGTGCCTTAATAAACCCTGATAAGGTAATCCACTTGGATTTATCGCTTCAACTATTAGAAGTATTTCCCGAAGAAATTTTGAAATTTCAAAATCTTGAAACAGCAAATTTATCATTTAACCGATTCAAAGAATTACCAGAGGAAATTGGTCAACTAAAATCATTAAAGAATTTAGATTTAAAAGGTAACCTTCTAACTGAATTACCCTCATCTTTTTCAAAACTTACACACATTGAACAACTTTGCCTCGCTCAAAATCCAATTAAGATATTCCCTAGGGAAATCAGTAAATTAACTATGTTAAAAACCCTAGATTTTTCGTTTTGTTCTATTCTAGTGCTTCCAAGTTTTGTTGGAAATTTTGTTAATCTTCAATACTTAAATCTTACTAAGAACATTTTGGATGAATTACCTTCTTCATTTAGTAAACTTAAGAGTTTAAAAAAACTTGAATTGGGTTCAAATAGGTTTTATGAAATCCCTCAGGAAATTTGCTCGTTATCAAACTTAGAACATCTTGACTTTCAAATCAATCAAATCAGTGCTTTGCCAAAAAACATTTCTAAACTTACTGCTTTAGAAGTTTTGATGCTTAGTTCTAATAGAATTGAAGAAATTTCTTCTGAATTATTTTTTTTAAGAAATTTGAAAATGCTGGATTTATCTTATAATCATACATTACAACTTTTACCTGAATCAATAGCAAATGTTACTAGTTTAAAAACTCTCAAGATGTATGGTACAACATTTACACCTGATCGAAAGCTGAAACTTCAAGCTTTATTGATAAATTGTGATATACATTTTTGAAATGAATATGTTGCTAACATTGTATAACAAAACATAGCACCCTTATGGATGGTAACGCTTTTTAGCGTAATCGTTATGGGTAACTAAGTTGCCTTTCAAGAATTATAAGTTAAAGACAACGAATTAAAAAGATGAAACTGTTTTATTTTATTGTACTAATTTTTATCAGTCATTCGATTGATGCACAGAAGCCATGCCCTAAGCTACAAATATATAATGCAGTAAAAATTGAAAACGGAAAAATAAAAACATTCAGTATTGATAATGATACAATCGAAAATATTCCTGAAGGAGCGCTGGGCTATCCTATTCAAGAATATCATATGGACATGTGTTTTTGGGATGATAATAAAAATCGATTTCTGTTTAAGTTTAATAACAAATATTGTGTTACTGATAGTAACATGAATATTGTTTTGGGAATGTATGATACGATAGTACCACTCATTCTTTACGATGAAGTTAATTGGACTATGATAATAAAAGATTATCCTCACATCTATACATATTCATGCTTTTATCAATGTATTAATAATCACGAAACAATATTATACACTAACAGTGGGGAGTTAGCGATGTCAAATTCGTTTAAAGGACTAATATCTCCATATTTTGTAGATAGAGTTGTAGATCTTAAAAAGTCTCACATTCAAACATTTGATATGGTTAAGTGGCTCAATAGAAAACGCCAATTACAGGGGTTAATTGGGACTAATGGTGAAACTATCACCCCAAACATATACGCCAGTATAAAGAAGCCTGTTTCTGGCCGACCAGAGACATACTTGCTCTTTGAAGATACTCTGGAACATTATTGCATATTTTCAACCACTTCAAATAAAATAATTTTTAGAGCGAATGACTTGCATTCAAAAATTGAAAAATACGATTTATTTCGATTTGAAAAAGATGGATTGTACGGGGTTTTTCATCCTTCATTTGGAGTCATGATAAAACCCAAGTATACTAATATTCATAGTAAGAGTATAGGGCTCTTTGGTAATGTGTACGGTTTTATTTTAGTGAAAAAAAATGGTAGGGAAATAGAATGGGAATTACCTACTAAACTTCTAATGCTTTCCCCACTTTAATAGAAAACTGAATAGGCATAACACGACTAAAAATTCATAAACCTAACCAACCAAGTCGATTTTTACATTTCTTAGCCCACCCGTTAGCTTTACACTAAAGAGACATCAACTGAATCCTAAAACAAAAAAAGGTGAATTGTAATAAAAAGAGATAACCGTAATTGAATTAAGAAGCAAATGTAGTTAAATTTAAAGTGGTCAGTAGAAATCCTAAAACTAGAAAATGGAAATTATCTAGAAAAGTTCTTTTACCAAAACTAGAAAAACAGAAGGATAAGTAATTGTCTTTTTAATAATCTGAAATGGCTTCGAGAAATCGAGATCGTTTTTTTGTTTGGTGAAGTACTTTTTGTACTTTTAATGGATAAAAAAGTAATTGTAAAATAATTTATTATGCAAGAAAACAACTCCCAAATCATCATCTATCAAACCGAAAGTGGAGAAACCAAATTAGAGGTTACTTTTAATGATGAAACTGTTTGGTTAACGCAAATGCAATTATGTGCCCTTTTTAATAAATCAAAAGCAACAATAAGCGAACATATAAAACACATTTTTGAGGAAGGCGAATTACAAGAAAATGTGGTTGTTCGGAAATCCCGAACAACCACTCAACATGGTGCTATTGTAGGGAAAACACAATCAAAAGAAGTAAATATCTATAATTTAGATGTAATTATTTCAGTTGGATATCGTGTAAAATCTAAACAAGGTACTCAGTTTAGAATATGGGCTACTCAGCGTTTGAAAGAATACATCATAAAAGGTTTTACTTTAAATGATGATAGATTCAAAACGGGTAATTCTATGAATTACTTTAACGAACTACAAACACGCATTCGTGAAATACGTATTTCTGAGCGTTTTTTCTATCAAAAAATCAAAGACATTTGCACTACTAGTATTGACTACAATCCTAAAGATGAAAATACGCTAACATTTTTTAAAATTGTACAAAACAAACTGCTTTGGGCAATAAGTCAACAAACAGCAGCCGAATTGGTTTACCGCAGAACAGATGCCAATCTACCACTTCTTGGAATGCAATCTTATGACAAAGACAATAACTCTAAAATAAAGAAACGAGAAGTAAGTGTTGCCAAAAACTATTTGAAAGAAGATGAAATAAAGCTACTTGGTTTAATCGTAGAGCAATTTCTCGCGTTTGCTGAAACAATGGCACTAGAAAAGACTCCAATGTATATGAAAGATTGGATTTCAAGGTTGGACATTATTGTTCAATTAAACGGAAAAGAATTATTGACTCACGCTGGAAAAATAAGTCATCAGATGGCATTAGAAAAATCAAGTGAAGAGTTTGGAAAATATAAAGTAACTCAAAAACAGATTGAAAAAGAAATTAGTATAAAAGAGTTAGAAGATGATTTAAGTAAACTGACTAAGAAATTAAAAGGAGGAAATAAATAGCCAACGCACAAAGTCATACACATTGCCAAGTCGCTCAAAAGCCAACCGCACGAGCCAACTTGTCAATAAGTATGTCTTTG
>Ga0256845_1000989_pt1 | contig 24293 bp, 22 predicted proteins | sample RiftiametaG_FD_189101 | JGI IMG/M metagenome (GOLD analysis project Ga0256845, IMG submission 189101) | Tube worm associated microbial communities from hydrothermal vent at the East Pacific Rise, Pacific Ocean - Riftia | ecosystem: Host-associated > Annelida > Integument > Unclassified ... | reverse complement strand
TAAGATTCTGCTGAAAGTTGCTAGAAAAATCTTATTTTTTATCTAGCAACTTTAGCCAATTTCGCTAATAATATTTCAGTATCATCCCATCCAATACAAGCATCGGTAATACTTTTACCAAATGTCTCCGCTTTTCCATTAACGAGTTTTTGATTACCTTCTTCTAAAAAGCTTTCGACCATTGCACCAAAAATATTTTTATTACCTTGAGAAATCTGTTCGCACACATCATCGCAAACAATCATTTGTCGTTTGAATTCTTTACTGCTGTTCGCATGACTAAAGTCGACCATGATTTTATTAGTAATATCTGATGCCGCTAATATACTACTGACTTCTTTAATGCTTTCAGTGTCATAATTTGGTGTTTTTCCGCCCCGTAAAATAACATGGCAATCTTCATTACCGGTGGTTTCAATAATTGCGGAATGACCAAATTTAGTGACCGACAAAAAATGATGCGGACGACTAGCAGCATTCACGGCATCAATAGCAACTTTTATATTACCATCGGTACCATTTTTAAAGCCAACAGGACAAGAAAGTCCAGAAGCAAGCTCTCTATGAACTTGCGATTCTGTGGTTCTTGCGCCAATAGCTCCCCAGCACATTAAGTCCGCAATGTACTGTGGAGTAATCATATCTAGGTATTCCCCAGCGGTAGGTAAGCCTTTGTCGTTGATTTCAACTAAAAGTTTACGTGCTAGTTTAAGTCCTTTATTAATTTTACAGCTATTGTCTAAATTAGGATCATTGATTAAACCTTTCCATCCGACGGTTGTGCGTGGTTTTTCAAAATAGACGCGCATTACAATTTCAAGCTGGTCTTTGTATTTTTCTCGCAACTTAACCAGTTTATCGGCATAGGCTATTGCCGCATCAGGATCATGTATTGAACAAGGGCCAATGATGACTAATAATCGAGGATCTTCATTATTTAAAATCTTATGGATCGATTGACGACCATTAAAAACGGTTTTAGTCGCGGTTGAAGAGGCTGGGTACTTTTCCAATAATGCTATTGGCGGCAACAGCTCTTTAATCTGGTTTATTCTGACATCATCTGTTTTGTATGGCATGGTAAGTTACTTTTGTTTTAAGGATAAAATCCTTGGTTAATCAAGGTGGTTTGTTTAGAATTAATTCTAGGGTACAAGTGTAAGTGGCTTATTTTATACAATCAAGCCCTAAAATTATGTTTAAAGAAATATACCGTGAGTTTTCTTTAATCATGCAGTGAATTAGTTCAGTATCGTAAATTAACTAATTGTTATAAAATAGACCGTTTTAAAGTATCATAGCCTGCTTACCAACATTGAAGAGCACTATCATTGAGTTTGTCGCCATATATAAAAACGCACACAAGCACGTTTTTTAATAGATATCGTTGTATCTTGATTGGATTGATTGTTCTGTTATCGAGTTCTTTTTCTGTTGCATCTGAAGCTGTTTTAGCTCCTGATTCCGATGCAATTAATGTGAGTGAGAAGAATAGCAGTGAATCTTTATTTCAGCCTAAGCCAGAACAAAGTCAATTAAACGCTCACCCTAGCGTAGTTAAACAATCTTGCCAGTTATCACAAAAACAACTAATAGATAGCGATTCAAAAATTACGAGCACCAGATTAAAAAAATCTTCTCAATCATTGAACGTTCAACAAGAAATAAAATTAAGTGCAAATAGAGTGCCTGAAAATAGTGAATTTAGAACTGTTTTTGAAGGTGAGGTGAGAATGGTTACCCAAGACTCGGTGCTTTCAACGGATCATTTAGTGAGCGATAAACAGCAACAAACGATTACTGCGACAGGTAATGTACAACTTGAAACCAAAAATTCTTTTTTGCAGGCAGAGAGTTTAGTTGGTGACCAAAATTCTAAAAATTCTAAACTCAGTGGTGTTAAATTCTTATTTTATAGTAATCAAGCCAATGGCAAAGCAAAATCAATTACCTTGGGAAATGATAATGTCACCACATTAAATCAATTAACTTATAGCACTTGTCCTGAAGGTAATGATAGTTGGCGTTTTTCCGCTAATGAATTACAGCTTGACCAAAATAATGGTCGAGGAGAAGTTTGGGATATGTGGTTGAAAGTGAAAGGCGTACCTATTTTTTATTTTCCCTATTTAAACTTTCCAATTGATGATCAACGTAAATCGGGTTTATTAATGCCTTTAACAAGCCAAAATAAAAAAAATGGTTTAGATGTTTCATTACCCACTTATTGGAACATTACAGAGAATGCAGATGCCACTTTTATACCTAGAAGTATTCAAAATAGAGGTAGTCAAATTGCAGCAGAATTTCGATATTTAACACAAGCTACGAATAATGAGCTATCCATTGAATGGTTAAATGAAGATCGTTTAGCCAAAAATGAATTACTCTTAAACCCTACTCTAGCAGAAGGTGATTATGGTCTAACTGCAGAGCGCTGGGCGTTATCATTAAAAAATGAAACTTATTGGAATGAAAATTGGTCGGCAGGTCTAAATGCGACAAAAGTCAGTGACAGAGACTATTTTAGAGATTTAGGCGCTGGCATTGTTCGTACTCAAGAAAATAATAAACAGCCTCGACTATTGAGTAGGGCTCATTTAAGTTATCAAGATGATATTTGGCGGCTTTCATTGCAAGCTGAATCGACACAAAATTTATCAGGTAGTGAGCCTTATAGGCTATTGCCTCGCTTTGTATCTAGTGCCGATTATTATCACATTGAGAGTGGCTTACGTTGGCAGTTTGATAGTGAATTTACTCAGTTTACACATGCTGATCAAAGCTTAATGGATGGTAAGCGACTTAATATAATGCCTTCGGTTAGCTACCCAATAAAAAATAATTTTTTGTGGTTTACACCAAAGTTAAGTTATCAGCTAAGTCAGTATCAGCAGCGTGATCCAATGCTTGAAAAGAGTTTTTCTTATAAAAGGAACTTACCCATTTTTACATTAGATAGTGGGCTTTATTTTGATAGAGAAACAAAGTGGAACGATACTGAGCTGATACATACGTTGGAACCTCGTTTATTTTATGCATATATTCCATACAGAGAACAACAGTTCATTAATAATTTTGATACTCAATTGCCCGAGTTTTCAACATTGCAATTGTGGGAAGCTAACCGTTATGTTGGTTCCGATAGGATCGGTGATACCAATCATCTTTCATTTGGTTTAACTAATCGATGGGTTAATAACTCATCAGGTGAGCCTTTACTTAATTTTACCTTAGCACGAAAATTTTATTTTGAAGATCGAAATGTGCAGTTAGAAAGTACGATGAAACAAACGAGTGCATATTCTCCTTGGTTATTTGAATTCAATTATATGGCAAACCAATATTTTGAACTCTCAAGCATTGTTGAGTGGCGCGAACAAGATGATTCAATGGCAGACAATCAAGTCATCAATTTATCACGTTCAAGGATCAAATTTGAACCCATTGAAGATCATATTGTCAATGTAAGCCACAGGTTTAGAAAAAAAGAGATTGTTTCTCACGAGGAAATTGATTTATCTTTTGTTTGGCCTATAAATGATGAGTGGCGTTTGGTAGGAAGATGGTATAATGATTTACAGACAAATCAAGTAACGGATAGGTTATTTGGTTTTGAGTATGAGTCGTGCTGTTGGGCTGTAAGCCTTATATCTAGGCACTATTTAGATGTGGAACTCGATGTTTTTGGTAACAGAATAATGAATCCTATTATTGAATCAAATGATGAATTTAATAGTGAAATTAAGTTACAATTTGTTTTTAAAGGTTTTGGTCAATCAGATAAAAAGAGTGTTTCTCAATTATTATCGAATAGTATTAGAGGCTACCATACCCGTTTTTAGTATAATTTATTAGTTTTGTAGAATAATTCTACTTATTTTTAGTTTACATTTGGTTTATATATGAAAAAAAATTTAAAAAAAATTCTTGCATTATTAGTCTTGGCAAACATTACTGTGGCAATTTCAGCACCTCAAATTTTAGATAGAATTATTGCGATTGTTGATGAAGACGTTGTTTTGGAATCTGAATTAGTAAGGCGCTCTAATACTATTCTCAGAAAGATTAAAGAAAGAAAACAAGCACTTCCATCAATAAAAACTTTACGAAAACAAGTTCTAGAACGGTTGATTATTGAGTCATTAAAACTGCAGACTGCAAAGCGTATGGGAGTTAGGATTGGTGATAGAGAACTTTCCGCAACGCTCGAAAAAATCGCGCAAGGGGAGAAACTCTCATTGTCGCAATACAAAACAAAAGTAGAAAAGTCAGGCGAGTCTTGGACTCTTTTTCGTGAAGATGTGAGAAAAGAGATCAAGGTTAGTCGTGTAACTAATGGCATGGTACAACGTCGTATTCAGGTGAGTGAGAAAGAAGTTGATAATTTAGTTGAACAAATTAATAAAGAGGGCGATATACAAACTCAGTACCATTTAGGTCATATTTTAATTGCATTATCTGAAAATGCATCTCCAGAACTGATTGAAAATAAAAGAAAAAAAGCTGAAACTATTATTAAATATTTGAGGGAGGGGGCTAACTTTGAAGAAGTGGCTATTACTCATTCTGACGGCCAAAATTCTTTAGAGGGTGGAGATATGGGGTGGCGAAGCATCTCACAACTTCCGACCTTATTTGCGAGTGTTGTAAAAAATTTATCGGCTAATGAAGTCAGTGAACCTTTAAGGAGTGCAAGCGGTTTACATATTTTATTTCTCAAAGAGAAAAAAGGTGGTTTTGAAGCCCAAGTGGTTGTTCAAACTCATGTTCGTCATATTTTAGTGAGTCCAAGTGCGATTACTTCCGACAAACAAGCGCTCGATAAAATTAATTTAACTCGAGATAGAATTTTAGCGGGTGAAAAATTTGAAGATTTAGCTATAGAAATATCTGATGACAAATCTAATGCGTCACAAGGCGGAGATATGTCTTGGGTTGACCCAGGTGTTTTTGTTGCTGAGTTTAGTAAAGCAATGAATGCTTTATCTATAAACGAATTGAGCCAACCCGTAAAAACTCAATTTGGCTGGCATTTAATTGAAGTTCTTGCTCGCCGAGATCAAGACCAAACGGAAGAAAAGAAAAGAACACGGGCTTATCGAATTTTATCAAATCGAAAATTTGAAGAAGAGTCGTTGTCTTGGGTTAATGAGTTAAAACATAAAGCCCATATAAAAACCTATGAAGCCGACTAGCGTTTTCTTTCTATAATGAGTCCATTGCCTCGAATTTTATTAACAATGGGCGAACCGTCAGGTATCGGCCCAGAACTATTAGTTAAAATAGCTCAATTAGAGTTTGACGCTGAAATTGTGGTCATTGCTAATGACAAATTACTGTATGCGATCGCTAAAGAATTGTCGTTACCATTAAAATTAGTTCCAATGGATTGGAAAGTTCCTTCCAGTAAACATGCAAAAGGACAATTGCTGATTGAAAATGTTATTTTTCCTGCAACAGTCAAAGTGGGAAAATTGGATGTTAACAACTCCCAATCTGTTCTTGATATGTTGTCCAAAGCCGGACAATTTGCACTCGCTAAAAAAGTTGACGCGATTGTGACGGCACCGGTGCATAAAGCGATATTAAATCAAGTTGCACCGAGTTTTCTAGGTCATACAGAATTCTTTGCTGAGCAAGCAAAAGTGAATAAAGTGGTTATGATGTTAGCAACAAAACAGTTACGCATGGCATTAGCAACAACTCATATTCCGCTGTCAAAAGTGAGCCAATCTATTAACAAAAATTTAATTGTTGAAATTGTTACCATTATTCAGAAAAGTTTTAATCAGTTTAAGCTGCCAGAGCCTAAAATTGCCGTTTGTGGTGTAAACCCTCATGCAGGAGAAAACGGTTTATTAGGAAGTGAAGATCAACAATCGGTTGCTCCAGCAGTTAAAGAATTACAACATGTCGGAATTGATGCGACAGGCCCTTTTCCATCAGATAGTTTGTTTACAAAAAGTAATAGAAAGTATTTTGATGTTTTTTTAGCCATGTATCATGACCAAGGTTTACCGGTTGTAAAAGCCATCGGTTTTGGTCAGTGCGCTAATATTACTTTGGGCTTGCCTTACATAAGAACCTCAGTTGATCATGGTACAGCGCTTGATATTGCCCCACAAAGAAATGCTTCAGAAAGTAGTTTATCTTATGCTATTAATTATGCTATTCAACTTGCCAAAGGGACATTACCTGAATGAAAACGTTTGACCCATCAACTCACCGAGCTAAAAAACGTTTTGGTCAAAACTTTCTACAAGATCAAAATATTATCGACAGAATTGTGGGCAGCGTGAGGCCGAAAGAAGATGATAATATTGTTGAAATAGGGCCAGGTTTAGGCGCGATTACAAAACAAATATTGGCAATCACAAAAAAAATAAATGTGATCGAATTAGATCGAGATATCATTCCCAAACTAAAATTTAATTGTGATGGTTTAGGTGAACTCAATATTATTCAAAGTGATGCTTTAAAAGTGGATTACAATCAATTTGTGGTTAAAGAACCCTTAAGAATTGTCGGTAATTTACCTTATAACATTTCAACACCATTGCTATTTCATCTTTTTAATTATCTTGAACAAATAAAAGATATGCATTTTATGCTACAAAAAGAAGTTGTTTTAAGAATGAGTGCTCAAGCGGGTAGCAAAGTTTATGGAAGACTAAGCGTGATGACACAAAGCGTTTGTGATACTCGCATGCTCTTTTTAGTACCTCCAGAATCATTTATCCCGGCACCAAAAGTCGATTCTGCCATTGTTTATTTAACACCAAGAAAAAATAAATTGGATATCGCAGACCGTCAATTATTTGCTAAGATAGTAACCGAAGCCTTTAATCAGCGGCGAAAAACATTAAGAAATGTGTGGAAAAATCGTATTGATACTGATGCACTTGAAACATTAAATATCGATCCAAACCTTCGCCCAGAGAAAATTACTTTAGACGAATTTGTTAAAGTATCTAACTATTTGTCTAGCCTAATGATTGAGATTTAAAAACGTTCAGCTTAGATTAATATTCTATGGCTTATACTTGTCGCTCCTTAATTATAATTGATAGCGGGCATAAGTTAATGTTGAAGCGGTCTTTAGGTTTGTTTTTGATCCCCTTATTATTTATAACTACGGCTTGTTCAAGCCATCTCTCAACAGGTTATTCTTCCCATCAAGGTTATAGTAGTCAAATCTCTGTAGGTATAGACAGCCATGGTCGGGGCGCAGGTATGATTGGAGCTTTAATTGTAGGTGGTATTGTTGGTTCTATGATTGTGAATTCTCAGCAGAAAGAAAAAGAAATTATGAATGAGAAAGCTGCCAATCAAAAAGCAAGTCATGCTAAAGAGACTGAAGATAATAATAGCCAGCAAAAGGAATCACAGGTTGAATGGTTTCAGTATGGAAAAGATGGAAATTGTTATTTAATGGGATTACATCAAGGGATCACCGATATTATTTCTGCAGTACCAATTCAGCAATGTGAAAATTGATAGCGGCTATATACTTTATCCTACTCAATCTTCAAATCATCATTAGCAACTACTCGCATTTCTTGGCTATTTCCTTTATAGTCTTGCCCTGAAGGCTCTTTATTTACTCATATATCCTTAATTTATTTATGGGTAATTGGTCTAAGTTTTGCAGTTAAACAGCAATTAAATTAAACCTTCAATAGATAATTTTATGTCTCTAAGAGACATAAATAAAATAAAGAACGTAATCTTAATAATTTCATAAATAGGGGCTTGAGATGGAAATTGAATACATCATAAATATGCTAGCACGTTGGGGGCATTTACTTTTCGGTATGACTTGGATTGGGTTGTTATATTATTTCAACTTTATTCAAGGTGGTTATTTTAAATCAGCAACACCTGAAGGTTTAGCTGATGCAAAAGCAAAGTTAGCACCTGAAGCTCTTTGGTGGTTCAGGTGGGGTGCAATGTTTACGTTTATCACGGGTATTATTCTACTTTACGGAGTAGAAAAAATGGGCCAAATGAATAGTTATATTGTTGTCGGCGCAACCTTAGGAACGTTTATGTTTTTGAATGTTTGGTTAATTATCTGGCCAAATCAAAAGATTGCCTTAGGTATGGTTGAAGGTGATGGTCCTGCGGCTGGAGCTAAAGCTTTATTAGCTTCTAGAACAAACACATTATTTTCGGCACCAATGGCATTTTGTATGTTAGCCGGACCTCATTTTGCAGGTTATGCAAAAGTATTGTCTGATTCTAACGCTTTATATGCGGCGCTTGCTATCGTTGTTTTGTTAGAAGTGAATGGTGTTGTTGGTAAGCAAGGTCCTATAGCAAGTGTTCGAGGCGTGATTGTTAGCAGTTTAGTAATGACTGCCGTAATTGTTGCAATTCTACAACATCTATAAAATGATTTATGACCACAGGGATGTGGCTGAGTTTAATAAGCTAGGTTGATGATTAATTTAGTTTAATTAAAAACACAAAAAAGCCGACATTAAGTCGGCTTTTTTGTATTTTTAGTCTTATCCTAAAATAAGTTGTCCCACTCGATATTTATTCGTCTAAGAAACTTCTAAGTTGATCCGACCGCGTAGGGTGCCTAAGTTTTCTTAAAGCTTTAGCTTCAATCTGACGAATTCTTTCACGAGTAACGTCAAATTGTTTGCCAACTTCTTCCAAGGTGTGATCAGTATTCATACCTATACCAAAGCGCATTCTCAATACTTTAGCTTCACGAGCAGTTAAGCCAGATAAAACATCTTTAGTGGCTTCTCCAAGGCTTTGAGAGGTTGCCGTGTCAATCGGTGAATCTTGATTCTCATCTTTAATAAAATCACCTAAGTGCGAATCTTCGTCATCACCAATTGGCGTTTCCATTGAGATAGGCTCTTTAGCAATTTTAAGAACTTTACGAATTTTATCTTCAGGTAATTCCATTCGTATTGCTAATTCGTCGGGTTGAGGTTCACGACCCATTTCTTGAAGCATTTGGCGTGATATACGGTTTAACTTGTTAATGGTTTCAATCATATGCACAGGAATACGAATCGTTCTTGCTTGATCGGCAATAGAACGAGTTATTGCTTGGCGTATCCACCATGTTGCATAAGTAGAAAATTTGTAGCCTCGACGGTACTCAAATTTATCAACGGCTTTCATCAAACCAATGTTACCTTCTTGAATTAAATCAAGAAATTGAAGCCCACGGTTGGTATATTTTTTTGCGATAGAAATAACAAGTCGTAAATTGGCTTCAACCATATCTTTTTTAGCACGGCGAGCTTTTGCTTCACCAATAGACATACGACGGTTAGTTTCTTTAATCTCAACAATGTTTAATTTGCTTTCTTCTTCGATTCGAGAAATTTTTCGCTGACACCTAATGATGTCCTCTGCAAATTCTTCAAGTAAATCATGATTGGTTGTTTCTTGAGCTAAAATCGAATCAATCCAGTTAGTATTAGTTTCATTGCCAGGAAAAGTACGAATAAAGTCTTTTCTAGACATTTTCCCTTGCTCTGTCGCAAGGCGCATAATTAGTCTTTCTTGAGTACGTAAATTAGTCATACGTTTTCTCATACGACCAGATAATTTATCAAACATTTTTGGTAGCAAACGAAACTTTAAAAAGTCTTCTTTCATTGCTTCAATATGTTTCAGCGCATTCTTATGCTTTCTGCCATACTTATTAATTGCAGAAATGGATTTTTCATAATTTTTACGTAACGAAGTAAATATTTCTTTTGCGAGCTCTGGATCGGGACCTAAATTTTCTTCTTCTTCATCGTCATCATCTTCGCCGTCTTCATCTGCTAGTTCTTCCTTAGGCACTTCTGAACCAACATGACTACCAGCTTGTGCTGCTTCAACAATAGAATCAGCATAACCGGTGATGATATCAGTTAACTTAATTTCTTCGGCTGCAAAACGGTCATACTCATCTAAAAGTGATATAACTGTTTCAGGGTATTCAGCAATAGAAGCCAGAACCTGTTTAATTCCCTCTTCAATTCGCTTAGCAATAACAATTTCACCTTCACGAGTTAGCAGCTCTACGGTTCCCATTTCTCTCATGTACATGCGTACTGGATCCGTGGTTCGACCTAATTCGCTTTCAACACTGGCAAGAGCTGCAGCAGCTTCATCGGCGGCATCTTCATCGGTTGCAGCGTTTTCATTCATTAACAAAGCATCGGCTTCAGGCGCAATTTCAAAAACTTGAATGCCCATATCATTGATCATGCCAATGATATCTTCTACTTGATCAGGATCGACAATATCTGGCGGTAGATGATCATTAACCTCAGCATAAGTGAGGTATCCTTGCTCTTTACCACGAGCAATAAGTAATTTCAGCTGCGATTGCTGTGACGGTGCTTGTTTTGGTGCTTCATCAGACATTCAGTTAAACCTTAACTATTATGGTCAATTAAACTAAGTATTCTAATTACCTACAAATACTAGTCTAAAAATATTATATTTGCTTTTTTATCGCGTAAAACGCGGAACGCGCAATTATACAAGTGTCAGTAGTTAACAGCAAGGCAGAGAGAGGCTTTGAGGTAAAAAAAGGAGAATTTATGGGCATGATTCACACTCTATTAACATTGATAACCAAGATTAAGCAGAATAAGAAATCTTACTGAGGATAAAATAGATTATCCTCGTGTTTTCATTTCTAGTTGAAGCGTTTTTAAAATGGCTTTTTCATCTTGGCTGAGCGGTTGATCCCTTGATTTTGAAATTAATCTATCCCACTGATTGAGCATCATCTCTTTTTCAAGTTGAATTAACGAATCAGCCAGTTCACTCGGGATTTGTTCTCTGGCAATAAGTAATTCCGTATTCGCTAAATTTATGAGATGGCTTTCTTCAGGTTGACCTCTCCAATTTTCAATAAGAACGGCGGTTGTCACACTTTCATTGTTGTTAATTAAATGGCACATTTGTTCAAATATTTTTGCACCTGGGTCTTCTAATTGACCTATCCAATTAAGATTAGCGCCCGGTAAAGAATCAGGATTTTGTAAAAGTAATGTAATTGCCCGCCTAAAAGGTGATTTACCTTGCGTTTTTGTCGGCTTGATTTTATGACTATTTTTAGTTCTAGACTGAAAAGCTGGATTAGCTACAATCGATTTTTTGTCCTGTACTGGTGTTTGGATAGGTTGTTGTTTATCTTTTTGAGTTGCTTCGGATAGTTGTTTTTCACTTATTCCGGCAAGAGACGCTAAACGTTGGTTAAAGCGAGTTTTCAATATAGGATCATTGACAGCTTGAATAAATGGTTTAGCTAAATGCACTAATTGAGCAGGTCCCTCAAAAGTATTCATATCGACTTGAGCGGTTAAATATTGGATTAAATAATCGAATAAGGTCATTGCCTCATTCATATTTTGTTTAAATGCATCAGCACCTATTTTTCTTACCATACTGTCTGGATCTTCACCGTCAGGCAAAAACATAATTTTTACTTCTCTAGCATCTTTTAATAGAGGAAGCGCATTCTGTATTGCTCTAATTGCTGCGGCTTTACCTGCTTTGTCACCATCGAAACAAAGTATGATGCTAGAACATATGCGAAACAGGGTATGCAAGTGCTCACTAGATGTTGCCGTTCCAAGTGTTGCCGTCGCGTTATAAATCCCAAATTGAGCCAGCGCAACAACATCCATATAACCTTCAACAATGAGGATGTTCTCGATATTACGTAATTGCTTACGCATTTCGTACAAGCCGTAAAGTTCATTACCTTTATGAAACAGTTTTGTTTCTGGAGAATTCAGGTATTTTGGTTCGCCTTTGTCGATAATTCGTCCGCCAAAACCAATTACTTGTCCTCTTCGGTTTCGGATTGGAAACATTATCCTGTCTCGAAACCGATCATATGTATGCCCTTTATCATTTTTAATCATCATACCTGTATCAACTAAATCGTCTGTTAAGTTAGTTGAACTGGAGGATAACTTTAGTAGATTTTGCCAATCATTAGGTGCATAACCAATGGCATATTGCTTGGCAATTTCTCCACTTAAGCCTCTGTGTTTTAAATAATTAATCGCAGGCTTAGCATTAGGGTTGTTTTTTAATTGATTTTGATAATATGAGGTTACTTCTTCCATTAACGGGTAGAGGTGGTTTTGCACACTTTGCTGTGGGCCATTATAAGATTCTCTAGGAATTTCTAAGCCCATGCTTTGAGCTAAATCCTCAATCGATGCGACAAATTCTTGCCCTTCATATTCCATAATAAAAGTGAGGGCATTGCCGCTGGCGCCACAGCCAAAGCAATAGTAAAACTGCTTATCTGGGCTAACAGAAAATGAAGGTGTTTTTTCGTTATGAAATGGGCAACAGGCGGAGTAATTTTTACCTGTTTTTTTCAGATTAATTCGACGCTCAATAATGTCAACAATATCAACTCTTGCGAGCAGCTCATTGATAAAAGATTGAGGGATTCGTCCAGACATATTATTTAAATAAATTATTTTAAGTAAAAGTTGATGCAAATAGGTGGATTGAGTTTAGCACTAGCTAAGCGGAGTTACGAGCAACTAATCTGCGATAAATTGTTTAACTAAGAGGGGCTAAAGGTCGAAATGTTTGATAACGGAATTAACCAAGTTTGGCTTTTATTTTACCGCTTACAGCTCCCATATCAGCACGACCTTGTAGTTGAGGCTTGAGAATCGCCATCACTTTTCCCATGTCTCGCATGGTGGTCGCACCTGACTCACTCAACGCCGCATCAATCAGATTAGAAACTTCTTCTTCACTTAGAGCTTTTGGCATATAAACTTGCAACGCTTCAATTTCTAGTTTTTCGATGTCAGCTAATTCTTGACGATTAGCGCTTTCAAATTGAGAAATTGAATCTCGGCGCTGTTTAATCATTTTATCTAAAATCACAAGAATATCCGTCTCTTTAACTTCAATTCGTTGATCAATTTCGATTTGTTTAATTGCAGCAAGCAACATACGAATAGCCGTTAAGCGCGCTTTTTGTTTCTCGCGCATTGCTATTTTCATATCGCTTTTTATTTCTACGAGTAATTCAGACATAATGATCTTTTAATTATCTTCTAAAAAAGAAGCTTAATTATTAGTAAAGACGTTTACGCTTAATTGAATCACGAGAAACTTGCTTAAGATGACGCTTAACAGCAGCAGCCTTCTTACGCTTACGAACTGAAGTTGGTTTTTCATAGTATTCACGTTGACGTACTTCAGCAAGAATTCCTGCTTTTTCACAAGAGCGCTTGAAGCGACGAAGTGCGATATCAAAAGGTTCGTTGTCTTTTAGTTTCACTGCTGGCATTGATATTATCCTAGCTAATTTAATTCTTAAGCCCTTTTTTAGAGCCATAAATTCAAAATATTGTAATAAACCGTCACAATTGACGAGGGCGCAGATTTTACAGGGTTTTAAATATCAATGCAAAGGGAAAACCGCAAAAAATTATTAATAATTGTGTAATAGTTTTTGGTTGTTTTATCTAATGCGCGTTATTATCTTGTGGAATAACCTGTGAGTTAGAATTATTAGGGTTATATTAAGAGTTTATTAAGGTATTTTAACGGTTTAAAGGCACTCAATGACTAAGATAATGGGGATTGAAACCTCTTGTGATGAAACGGCTATCGCTATTTATGATAGTGAAAATGGCATTGTTGCTCATCAACTTTATTCTCAAATAGCACTCCACGGAGAATATGGTGGTGTCGTGCCTGAATTAGCTTCGAGAGACCATGTTAGAAAAATTATCCCTTTAGTTGATGCAGCTATTAAAGAGGCCAATATTAAACCCTCTGATCTTTCTGCCATTGCCTACACTCAGGGCCCTGGATTAATCGGTGCATTATTAGTGGGGGCGACTATCGGTAAATCGTTAGCTTATGCTTGGAAACTGCCTTCAATAGGTATTCATCATTTAGAAGGGCACTTATTAGCACCCATGTTAGAAGATAAGAAGCCAGACTATCCATTTTTAGCACTCTTGGTTTCAGGAGGGCATACCCTATTGGTTGATGTGAAAGAATTAGGATCATATGAAATTATCGGTGAATCAATTGATGATGCCGCCGGAGAAGCATTTGATAAAACTGCAAAAATAATGGGGTTAGATTACCCAGGAGGGCCAATCCTAGCCAAGTTAGCTGAAAAAGGAGATGATAGTCAACTACGTTTTCCAAGACCTATGACCGACAGACCCGGGCTAGATTTTAGTTTTAGTGGGCTTAAAACATTTGCGGCAAATAAAATTGCAGCCAGTGACGGCAGTGAACAAAGTAAAGCTAATATTGCCAAAGCTTTTCAAAACGCAGTGGTGGATACATTGGCAATTAAATGTAAACGAGCGATTAAACAAACCAATAGAAAAGCATTAGTTGTTGCGGGTGGTGTTAGTGCTAACTTAATGTTGAGAGAGAAACTGGCTGGTTTGATGAACGAGATGAACGGCAAAGTGTATTATCCAAGGCATGAGTACTGCACCGACAACGGGGCAATGATCGCATATGCCGGTTACTGTCATTTTGAAAAAGGGCTAAACAGCTCTCCTTGCGAAGAGCAAGAGAATGAAACGCAAAAGGAGGTTCACCAAATTATAGTTCATCCTCGTTGGCCCATGTCTCAAGCTTTTAATTAAGTTATTAAATTAATGACTCGTTAAAGGCTAATTAAGTAGCGGTTCTTTGCCTTTGAATATATTGCTAATGTTACTGCGATGGCGAACAAAAACAACGGCAGATAAAGCGCACAGTGGAATAAATAATTCAGGTTTAAAGTGTAAGCTATAAAATGGAATGACTAGACTAGTAATTAAAGAAGCAATTGAAGATCGAGAAAAAGTGTAAGCACTCAATAACCATGTTCCTAATGCTAATAAAGCAAAAGGTGTGATAACCAAACTGATTACCGTGATCATGCTAGCAACGCCTTTTCCTCCTCTAAAAGAGAAAAAAATCGGGAAGCAATGGCCAATAACCGCCATAATACCGACCCATAAACTCAACTCGCGCCCGTAATGAAGTTTGTAGACTAATACCATAGGCAATGCTGTTTTTAAAAAATCACCCAAAAGCGTAAAGAACCCCATCCAACGTCCCGCAATTCTATAAACATTGGTCGCGCCAGGGTTATTAGAACCTTGAGTTCTGGGATCTGCTAGGCCAAAAAGTCGGCAAACAACAATGGCTGAAGAGATGGAGCCAGCCAAATAAGCAAAAACTAAACTAATGATAAAAAATAAATCCATAAGCCGTAGGTTGAGTTAATATTCTGCATTTTTAAGTAAGATCATAAGAGCTATTGTAAATGATTGCTGATACAAATAGTATGAGTAAAAATTAATGTAGAAAGGACGTGAAGTGGATACTGTATTCATTCGAGATTTAGAAGTTAAAACAGTGATTGGGGTTTTTGAGTGGGAAAGAAAAATTCGTCAGCGACTGGTTTTTAATATTGAGCTTGGAACTGATATTGCCTTGTCAGCCAAAAGTGATGATTTAAATGATACCTTAGATTATAAAGCCATTTCACATGCGATTGAAGAATTTGCAGAAGCGAGTTCTTATCAGCTCGTTGAAGCATTAGTTGAAGCCGTAGCTCAAATGGTCATGGGGGATTTTTCTGTTAAATGGTTATCTATTACGATTGATAAACCCGGTGCCGTCAGTTGCGCACGGAGCGTAGGGGTTCAAATTGAACGAGGCGAAAAGTGGTAGATATTTATATTGGTATCGGTAGTAATATCAATCCTAAAAAGCATATTTCTCAAGCACTTGATTTATTAAAATCGCTCTACCCATCCATCACTGTTTCACGGACTTTTGAAAGTGAGTCGGTTGGTTTTAAAGGAGACAATTTTTTAAATTTGGTTGCAAAATTTAATTTGAACGAGCCCCAAGAATCGTCAAATGATCAATCATTGGAACAGCTTAACGTTATTATTAAGCAATTGAAGGAGATTGAAAATCAGTTGGGGCGCGACCGCTTGAGTAAAAAATTTAGCGCAAGGAATATTGATATTGATATATTGCTATTTGGTGAACTTAAAATTAATAATCCAATTGTTTTACCTAGAGAGGAAATTTTAGAAAATGCTTATGTATTATGGCCTTTGTCTGAATTGTCTCCAGAGCTTAAGGCTTTAAACAGCCGAAAGTCTTATGCTGAATATTGGCAACAATATGATAAATCAAAGCAAAAACTACATCCTATTTGAGTTTAAATAGTTGAAGTAGTTAAATATAGAGTTGCCTACCACCATCAACGCTTATTTCGCTGCCTGTTGTGTAAAGCGCATCAATGAGTAAATAAGCAACCGTTTTACTGATATCCTGAGCGCTCCCTTGACGTTTCAACGCGGTATTTTCAATAATAGTTTGTTGATTTTGATTATTAGCATTGCTTGGCCAAAGAATTGCGCCAGGCGATACCGCATTAATTCTAATCTCTGGAGCATAAACCGATGCAAAACATTGAGTTAATGCCAATAATGCATTTTTGCTGGTTGAATAATCACAATGTTCTTTAAGTCCTCTTTTGGCATAAATATCAATGATATTAACAACCGCACCGTTATTTCTTTTTAAATAGCAAGAAGCTTCACGAATTAAGTTAGCCGCTTGAAAGGTATTCACCTGTAAAAATTTTTCAAGGGAGTCAATCGAAGATTCTAGAAATGAAGAAGGGTAGAAAATTGCAGCATTGTTGATGAGGTAATCGAGTCGATTAAAATGTTTTATGCTTTGTTGCACCAAAAATTTATTGGTACTGGAGGATTCTTGAAGTAAATCGGCTTGTACTATGGCTGCACTGTTAGATCTTTTGTCGTTTAAAAGAGTGCAGAGCTGTTTTGCCGCATTAATCGATTGTCCACAATGCAGAACAACATCAATATTTCTATTATGTAGTTCTAGAGCAATACTCTTGCCTATTCTTTGAGCTGCACCAGTTATAAGAGCAACTTTTCTTTTATTTGTCATTGAAAGGCTATAAAATTCGTGTCCGTGAACATTCTTAGCATTATTGATCGAATCAGTGTGTTAAAACAACTTAGGCTATTGAAGATAAAGTCATTTATTAAGTGTAAAACTCTATGAAGCAAAGCTCTCAAACATTTAACGCGTTTAAACTTTCCGAAGACGCTCTAGCGATCCAATCAACATTGTCAAATAAAATACAAAATGAAATTAGTCTGCATAATGGAGAAGTCTCATTTTCAAAATTTATGCAAATGGCATTATACGAACCTGCTTTGGGTTATTATCAAAATAATTTACATAAGTTTGGTGAAAAAGGTGATTTTATAACAGCCCCAGAAATGGGGAGCAGCTTCGCTTATTGTTTGGCAAATAGTCTTGTTGATTATTTTCAAGAATCAAAAGCTAAAGACAAAGTGTTATTAGAAATAGGCGCAGGCAGCGGTGCTTTAGCGGTTAATTTAATATTAGCATTTCAAAAACTTAAGATTGAACTTGAACAATATCTCATACTCGAACCATCTGCAGAGTTACAAGCACAACAAAAATCGTGGATTAAATATCATTTACCAGAGCAATTATCAAAGATTGTTTGGCTCTCAGAGTTACCTGAAAATTTTCAAGGCATTATGATTGCGAATGAAGTGGCTGATGCAATACCTTGTGAAAGGATCAAAAAAATTAATGGGCAATGGTGTCAACAAACGGTTAAATACAATAAGCAACAATTTGAAGCGAATTATATTGAGATAGGTATTAATGGTGGTAATGAAAAAATTCCAGATTTTCTAAAGAATCATCTAGAAAATTATCCTGAAGGTTATATCACAGAATATAGGCCTTTAATTTCGGCTTGGATTAAATCATTGTCAAACTCAATGACTAGCGGTGCATTATTGTTAATTGATTATGGTTATGGATGTGAAGAGTTTTACCATCCTCAAAGGGTAGAAGGGAGTTTAAACTGTTTTATTAGACACCACTCTCATGATGATCCTTTTCAATTTGTCGGTTTGCAGGATATTACAGCTCATGTTGATTTTAGCCAAATTGCTCATGCCGCTTATGCACAATCTTTTGATGTCGAGGGTTATACAACACAAGCCGGATTTTTATTAGAAAATGGCATCACAGAAATTAATCAAGAACTTTCAGAGCAAGACACCCCAGAACAGCGAGTTAATCGCAGTAAAGAATTGCAACAACTTTTAATGCCTGGAGAAATGGGTGAAGTGATTAAAGTCATCCTGTTAAGTAAAAACTGCAAAACTGAAATTAACGGATTTAGCTTTCAGGATCATTTACATCGACTTTAAAAGCGTGACCAACTAAGAGCGGTAAAATACACATTATGAAATATAAATTATTGACTTTATTAATCCTGTTTTTTATTAGTCCTTGGGTTCAAGCGGCTGAATTGATTTCTTGGAAAAGTTATTTAGGCGGGGTGATGCTTATTGCTTTAGTGATTGCGACTTTTTTAAGCTTACGAAATGAAAAAGCTGAAAGTCGAATGGCAAAAATAATTTTAGCCGGATTGTATTTTTGGGTGATAACTTTTGCTGAGTTGACTATACTCGCGGTGATTTATCATTTTTCTCATTAACCATTGGATTATCGATAGTATGGATTGGTTGCAAGCAGTTTTTCTCGCCTTATTACAAGGCTTAACAGAATTTTTACCGATTTCAAGTTCAGCACACCTTATATTGCCTTCTCAAATATTGGGTTGGGTAGAGCAAGGTTTAGCCTTTGATGTTGCCGTTCATGTGGGTTCATTGATTGCTGTTTTAATTTATTTTCGCAAAGAAGTCAGAAAAATGATAACCGCATGGTTTGCCTGGGTTTTTAAGGGCGAAAAATCGTCGGATGGTCGTTTGGCGTGGGCCGTACTTTGGGGAACCTTTCCGGTTGGTTTGGTCGGCATCTTTTTTAATTATTTTAAAATTGTTGATGATTATTTAAGAGCAACCGAAGTGATTGCAATTACCACCATATTATTTGCATTAGTGCTTTGGTGGGCTGATAATCGCGCTCAAGAACGTCGTGATGAGTATTCGCTTTCTATTAAAGATATTATTTTTATTGGTTGTGCTCAAGCCATGGCGCTGGTTCCAGGAACTTCTCGTTCAGGCATTACAATGACCGCTGGTTTGTTATTAGGCTTAACTCGTACTGCGGCAGCAAGGTTTTCTTTTTTGTTATCTATTCCTGCAATCCTTTTGCCTGGTGGTTTAAAATCTTACGAGCTAGCGACAAGCCCAATACCCGTTGATTGGAACATGATTATTTTAGGCGCCGCAGTCTCCGCAATTGCGGCTTTAACCTGCATTCATTATTTTTTGATTTTACTTGAAAAAATTGGCTTTAAACCGTTTATTTTTTATCGGTTGGTGCTAGGGATTGTATTAATTGCTTTGTTATAAACGAAACGAATTTTTTCGGAGACTATTCGTCGTTAAATAAAACTCCGTTAGCCGCTCAAACTGTACTATGATTAACCAGTACCGTTTTATGGTGAGATAAAACCGAGCATCAAGGAGCTAACGCATGAGTGCAATTCGAGTTTTAATTGTAGGTGGTGGCGCTGCAGGTATTAGTGTTGCAGCCAGCTTAACTCGCCATAGTAAAAGCGGAAGTTTTAATATATCCATTATTGATCCCGCTAAAACCCACTACTACCAACCAGCATTTACACTTGTTGGTGGCGGCTGCTACTCCTTTAAAAACACACATAGGCCAATGCAAAGCATTATTCCTAAAGGTGTTAAACTAATTACTCAAGCTGCCGAATCGATTGAACCAGACAAAAACCAAATCACTCTCCGAAATGGACAGCAATTACCTTACGATTATTTAATTGTTTGCCCAGGATTAGTTTTAGATTGGCAAGCGATAGAAGGGCTAAGCGAAACGATTGGGAAAAATGGTGTGTGCTCTAACTATTCATCCAATACCGTGGAGTACACGTGGCAATGCATTCAGTCATTAACGGCTGGGAGTAAGGCTATTTTTACTCAGGCACCGTTACCATTTAAATGCCCAGGAGCGCCACAAAAAATAGCTTATTTAACGGCGGATTATTTAAAAAAGAACAAACTTTTAGAGCAATGTGAATTACGTTTTGCCACCCCAGGTCCAGCTATGTTTGGCATACCATTTTTTGCTAAACAGCTGTCAACGGTAGCAGATAATTACGGCATTAAAAAAGACTTTTCACATCAACTGATTAAAGTAGACGGCGAAGCTAAAAAAGCCACATTTGAAATTATTGATGGGGATGAAAAAGGCAGCATAAAAGAACTCGAATTTGATATGCTTCATGTAACACCTCATCAAAAAACGCCCAGTTTTTTACACGGTTCAGTAATCTCTAATAACGCAGGTTATGTTGATGTTGATCAAGAATCATTACAACATGTGAAATATCAAAATATTTTCTCTTTAGGAGATGCTTGCTCAACACCTAATTCAAAAACAGCTGCCGCAGTAAGAAAGCAAGTACCAACCGTTGTTAATAATATTAAACGAATGGTTAATGGTGAAAAAATAGAGAAATCATTTTACGGTTATGGCTCGTGTCCTTTAACAACCGCTCGCGGAAAAGTTATTATGGCAGAATTTATTTATGGAGGGATCGTTACTCCAACATTGCCATTACTTACAACCCCTCATAAAGAATCAAGGCTTATGTGGTATTGTAAAACCATTGGGCTACCATTTTTATATTGGCATTATATGTTAAAAGGTTATGAAAAGTTTTTTGAACCTGATTTGAAATATGTCCCCCCCAGCAATCAAGATGAATGATGGGTATAAACTAAAAGAATCATTTTCAATTAATACTCGTAGTTGAAATTTGTAATAACATCTCTTCTTCGTTATTATAATGTTATGCGTTTCTACTTTTCTCTCATTATTTTTATATCCTTGACGGCTTGTGTTCAAGTGCCAGAGCAAGGCATTGTGAACACTGTAATTCAAATACAAACGCCTCCCGCCCCGCTCACTGAGCAATCGCCTTTTGGAGAAACAATTTCAATTATTCCGATTGAAAAAGTTTTTCAATTAAATCAACTACAACAACAAGATTTTTTATCTTTTTATCATAATAAAAAATATTCTCGTGTTTATCCAAACCATCGAATTTCTCGTTATTTAAAGAAAAAATTGGCAACTTTTGGTTTTTTTACAGAAACGTTAACAGCATCAGAAGGCGTTGAAAGTGAACAAGGTAACTGTCTTTCTCTAGCTATTTTAACGCATGCTTTGGCGAAATTAGTGAATGTGGAGTTTAGCCATGATCTTGTTGCAACTCCGGCTCTTTTTAGAAAAGAAAATGGCGTGGTGTTAAGTACTCAACATGTTAAATCGCTTCTTTATGATCCAAAACATGATAATGAAGAAGGTTTTTTTATGTTAATAAGGGGGCGAGTAACGATTGATTATTTTCCTGTCGATGGAACTCAAACGCTCAGAAATGTTCGAGAAGATGAATTTAATGCGATGTATTATCAAAATAAGTCCGTTGAAGCCTATGTAAAAGGAAATAATAATTTATCTTACTGGTATGCGGTTGCAGCTCTTAATCAACATAAAAATGATGCTCAAGCTATTAACATGATTGCAATCTTATATAATAAAGCGGGTTTAAATCAACATGCTGAAGCGATGTATCAACACGGAATAAAATACAGTGATAATAAATTTGAGTTACTCAATAATTATCAGTTATATCTGGTTAAAAATAAACGTCTCGCTGAGGCAAATATTATCAGTCAGCAGTTAAACACTTACGATCAACCTAACCCCTTCAAATGGGTTACTTTAGGTAACCGACTCTATCAACAAGGTCTTTATTCGAAAGCGATTTCAGCTTATAAAAAAGCACTCAAAATAGCTGATTATTTACATGAACCTTATTTTGGAATAGCACGCTCAGAATTTTTAAAAGGAAATTTACATCGTGCAAAAGCTGCAATGGGTCAGGCGATTAAAAAATCATCTGAACAACAGGGTCCATCAAAATACGAAACAAAATATGATGCTATTACTAAGCTATTAGAGAAAAGATCAGGCGCTAATTAATTTTATTATGTGAGTGTTAACAATCGTTTTACTTGTTTTATACGTTGCTGATGCATTTTCTCACCAATTTCTTTTCCTTGAAATCCCGCAGCAATAATTTCAACCGTTGAAATTTTTTGACAATCCGTTAATGCCTGTCTCATTAACGTAGCTTGTGGATAGGGGCGTTGTTCGAAGCCTGTTCTACCACGGTAATCGGCTTCACAAGCGATAATAAATTGTTCAAAACGCTGAGGTTTTCTAAAAGCATCGGTTTGTTCTAATACTTTAACAATTGTTTTCGCTTTAAGTTCTTCAATGCGGTGTAAATGAAGATGAAATTCACTGACTATTTTGGCAAGTTGAACATAATCTTTTGGGCTTTTTAAACGTTTTGTCATTGTTTCAATAACGTTAATTCCCGCTTTTTCATGTCCTTTATGACTTGGCCATTGCTCTTTAGGGGTAACACCTTTACCAAGATCATGACACAAAGCGGCAAATCGGGTAACAGGATCTTGAGTTAATAAAGCGCATTGTTCTAATACCATCATGGTATGTAATCCAGTATCTATTTCTGGATGCCATTGTTCAGGATTAGGAATTCCCCACAAACAGAATAACTCTGCAAACCAATCATTTAATGCACCACATTCTTTTAATGTTTGAAAATAGATATGAGGTGATTTTTCACCTAACGCTCTATAAGTTTCTTTCCAAACGCGTTCTGCGGTTAACGTTTTTAGTTCTCCAGACTGGCTTAATTTAGCCATTAACTGCTGTGTTTCTGTAGCAATGGTAAAACCTAAATGATGATAACGAGCAGCAAATCGTGCAACACGTAATACACGTAAAGGATCTTCAGAAAATGCGGGTGAAATGTGGCGTAAAATTTTATTTTTTAGATCGTTTTGACCATCGTAAGGATCCATTAATTGATCGTCATCACTTAATGCCATCGCATTAATGGTTAAATCACGACGAATTAAATCATCGGAAAGGGTAACCTCTTTTGAAGTGAAAACGTCAAAGCCATAATAACCTTTTCCTGACTTTCTTTCGGTGCGCGCTAAAGCATATTCCTCATTAGTTTGAGGGTGTAAAAAAACAGGAAAATCTTTACCAACCTGTTTATAACCTTGCTTTAAAAGATCCTCAGGCGAGCCACCAACCACCACCCAATCCCGTTCTATTACTGGGTAATTGAGCAACTTGTCTCTAACGGCTCCTCCAACTAAATATATCTGCATGATTTATTTGTATTATTTTTACCAAAAGCTTTTATCTTTGAGTGAAAGATAAATAAGTTAATTACATCAAAGTCCTTGCATTGAATCATGGTTTCTTCTTGACTTGATAGTGTCTTGTCGCTCATTATGTTTTGTTTATGATCCATATGAATGAGATGACGAGTACAATATACCTGTATTTAACCGCTTCTGCTAATAATAGAAATAATAACTGATTAAACTATGTATTTAGAGCATTTTTCATTAAAAGAACGCCCTTTTTCAATTTCGCCTGACCCTCGATTTTTGTTTATGAGCAATCGTTACAGAGAAGCTTTGGCGCATTTAACTTATGGGGTAGAAGATGGTGGTGGTTTTGTTTTATTAACCGGCGAGGTAGGCACAGGAAAAACGACAGTATGTCGCTGTTTATTACAACAACTACCTGAAAAAACTCGATTAGCATTTGTGCTTAATCCCAAATTAAATAGTGTAGAACTGTTAGCAACTATTTGTGATGAGTTAAAAATTGAGTACCCCGAAGCTTGCAGCAGCTTAAAAATATTAACGGATAAACTGAGTCAATATTTATTAGCCTGTTATGAAAATGATTTAAGTGTTGTGGTGATGATCGATGAAGCACAAAATATTGATACTGATGTACTGGAACAAATTAGGTTATTAACCAATTTAGAAACGAATCAAAAAAAATTACTCCAAATTATTTTAGTGGGTCAGCCTGAATTACAGGAAAAATTAGCGCAAAGAAATTTACGCCAACTAGCTCAACGTATTACCGCTCGTTACCACTTAAGACCATTAAACCTTAAAGAATCTATGGCTTACATTCTTCACAGAATTAGAATTGCCGGCGGGCGAGAAAACCTTTTTAGCCGTAAAGCGATTGTTTTATTACATGCCGCAACAAGCGGTGTACCAAGGTTGCTTAATACGATTTGTGATAGAGCTTTAGTTGCGGCAAGTTATCGAAATAAAAATCTAGTTAGCTACAGTATTATG
>Ga0256845_1000988_pt1 | contig 24294 bp, 16 predicted proteins | sample RiftiametaG_FD_189101 | JGI IMG/M metagenome (GOLD analysis project Ga0256845, IMG submission 189101) | Tube worm associated microbial communities from hydrothermal vent at the East Pacific Rise, Pacific Ocean - Riftia | ecosystem: Host-associated > Annelida > Integument > Unclassified ... | reverse complement strand
ACAAAAAAATATAATACCAAGGTCATCACAATATTGTTTTAATTCGCGCCATTGATCAAAGGTGAGATATCTTCGCATAAGAATATCATAAAGCGGCTCTGACACCTCTTGTTTCTCTCGGGTTTCACTGTTAATAAGTATCTCATAGGAAAAAAGCTGTGCCTTGTCAGGAACCAGCCTTGCAGGATCAAGAATTTGAAATTTTATTGCATCAGCACCAGCTTCAACCGAATGCCTTACTAACTCTTTTGCGGATTCAAGACCACCATGGGTGGCTCCTGCCTCAAAAACAATGAAAACAGGCTGACCATCGCCTATCTTTCGCCCCTCAATTGTAAGCATATTTTTCTCTCCAGAATATTGGGATTTCTCTAAGTTTCACATCAAAACAATCCCTTGTCAAGAAAAACATGGGCAAAATTATCACATCGCACTTGCTTTACACTATTTAACAATCTAATATATTATTAATATCATTCAATGACTGAAGAAAAGATAAAATGGACAAACTTGACAAAACTTTGATTATAAGAGCGGATGCAGACTCTAACAGAGGCATTGGACATATTATGCGCTGCATTGCCCTTGCCCAGGAATGGCAGGAAAAAAGCGGCATGGTTCTTTTTATATCCTGCTGTACCAATAAAAGCCTTACAAAAAAAATTATACAAAATAAGTTTGAGCTTATTACTATTGAGAAGCCATGGCCTGATCCCTTTGACTTAAATAAAACCATTAAAGCCATAAAAGATTATAAAGCTTCATGGCTTGTGACAGACGGCTATCATTTTACTGAAGAGTACCATGCAAAAATCAAGGCAACCGGAGTAAAACTGTTGGTAATAGATGATTACAACTATCTCTCTTTTTACAATGCTGATATTTTGCTGAACCAGAATATGGAGGCACAAAAATATTCATATGCTACTTCACCTGGGACAATTAAAATCACAGGCAACCGCTTTGCAATGCTTAAAAATAATTTTCTTTTAACCCCGGAGAGTAAAAACAAAACATCCCACAAAGCATATAAAATCCTGGTAACCCTTGGAGGTGCTGATCCGGGCAATCTAACCTTAAAAGTTATCAATGCGCTTAAAATACAAAAACCTAGAAATCTGGCAATCAAAATTGTTCTGGGGCCTGAAAATAAAAACCATGTATCTGTGCAGCAAGCCTTGCTATCCATGCCTTTTGATTATGACTTGATCACAGATACTTTTAACATGCCTGATTTGATAACCTGGGCAGACATTGCAGTTTCAGCAGGCGGTAGCACAACCTGGGAGCTTCTTTACCATGGCGTTCCTGCAATATTTATTATCAATGCAGATAATCAAAAAAATATTGTTATGGCAGTGCACAATGCAGAGGCAGGGATAAATGCAGGTTTTTCCAGGGCAGTTGACCATAAGATGATTGCCGATAAAATAGATTTGTTACTGCAAGACAGTAATCTCAGACAGCAATTGTCAATAAATGCAAAAGCCATTATTGATGGTAAAGGCAGAAAAAGAGTTGTCCACCTTTTAAGGTCAATGGATGAACAATCCAAATTTGATATCACAATACTGTCGGACAAAAATTCCTGGATTAATCAATATATTCCAGATATGAGACTTGAATTTGTTAAAGCAGGTCACAACGCAAGGCTGATTCATTCGCCCAGGGATCTAAACAGAGGAGATGTTGCATTTTTCCTTGGTTGCTCCTCTCTTATTGATCAGAATATGCTCAAACTTAATACCCATAATCTTGTGGTTCATGGTTCTGACCTTCCAAAAGGAAAAGGGTGGTCTCCATTGACATGGCAGATTTTAGAAGGTCAAAATAAAATCCCTGTCACTCTTTTTGAAGCTGAGCCGTCTGTTGACAGTGGCGTGATATATAGCCAGCAGATTCTTGAGTTCAGCGGTCATGAACTGATTTTGGAACTGCGGGAGAAACTGGGCAAAGCATCAATAAACCTCTGTTGTCAATTTATTAAAAACTACCCATCTATGCTGTCCAGTGCCTTGCCCCAAAAAGGCAGGGCAAGTTTTTATAAAAAAAGAAGTCCAAAAGATTCTCAAATGGATATAAATAAAACATTGGCGGAACAATTTAATCTCATGCGTGTGGCTGATAATGATAACTATCCTCTTTTTTTTGAAATCAATAACCATAAATATAGACTGTTCATAGAGAAACAGGAAAAATAAGAGTATATTTTAACAAATTGGTGTACCGGGCTGAATCCAAAAAAAAAGTGCAGACACCTTGGATATTTCTCATTTAAAATCATTGATTATATCTGTCATCTCCCTCTTACTTAAAAACCAGGGATTTGTATCAGAAGAGTATTCAAACCCATCTTTCAATTGTTTTCCCAGGGCAGATTTAGAATGCTTTTTATAAAAACCAAAATCCGGTTGGATAATATAGCTGTCATCCAGCTCCACTGCCATTCTTGCCTCGTCCAGGGGAATCATTATTTCATGCAGTTTTTCTCCGGGTCTGATCCCGATATTTTCTATTCTGCATTCAGGGCATATGGCTTTTGCAAGGTCCATGATATTCATACTGGGAAGTTTAGGTACAAAAAGCTCACCTCCGGTCATTTTGTCAAGGGATTGAAAAACAAAATCAACTGCCTGTTCCAATGTAATCCAAAATCTTGTCATTCTTGGGTCTGTCACAGAGATCACTCCTCTCTTGCGCTGATTTAAAAACAGGGGGATAACACTTCCCCTGCTTCCTATGACATTACCATATCGCACAACACTGAAAATCGTCCTCACCTTTTTTCCTGTGTAGGAATTTCCTGCAATAAAAATTTTATCTGAACACAATTTAGTTGCTCCATACAAATTTACAGGATTGGCAGCTTTATCTGTACTCAGGGCAATTACTTTTTCAACATTGTTGTCAATTGCAGCATCAATAACATTCTGAGCACCAAAGATATTTGTCTTTACTGCCTCAAAAGGGTTATATTCTGCAGCCGGCACCTGTTTTAATGCAGCAGCATGGATTACAATATCAACATCTGCAAATGCACGTTTTAATCTCTCTTTATCCCTTACATTACCAATAAAATATCTCATGGGCAGAGCATCTGTGCCAGTATCTGGAAATTTTTGCCGCATTTCATGCTGTTTCAGTTCATCTCTGCTCAGAATAATCACTTTTTCAGGGGTGTAATCAGCCAGGAGCATTTCAACACATTTTTTACCAAATGAACCAGTTCCGCCAGTGATCAGTATCACTTTGCCGTTAAACATAGTATTTTCCTTCCTTTAATTTGGGCTTTATAAGATGTTACAGCAAGCAAGGATTACGCCAATTCTCTTCACTCCCACCTGCTTAAATAATTTCATTTAAGTAATTTCTCTGTTGACAAAAACTTAATATTTTGCGATTAATTATCAATGGAGAAAAATTAATCGACGATCACACAACAATCAATAGAGACTTACGACAATATGATAAAGAGTAAAAATCCGGTAATTTACTGGATATTGCAGGATAACCAGGTAACACCACTCATTTCTGACTTCCTTGATATTACAAAACAGAGGGTTAAAAACTTTGTTGAAATAAAATATTTAATACCTTCCCACAATGTGGACACCTTAAAAACCGCAAAAAAGCTCAACCCGACTTCTTTTACAATATCTTCTGCTGTAAAACCCAACACCTATGAAGGCTATTGCCAAAAACGAGATCTAATTGGAGATCACGAATTCTCAGAGGGTCTTTTATTCTGGCGAACTCTTCTGGCAGACGACCTTGGAAGCGGAAATCTTTTCAAGGCTCAGGTTCAGCATGAACTTGACCCTGGCACAAGGGCAATTATCCTCCAGATACCTACTCCATTGGGGTCATCTTCATCAGAAGAGAGAGTGTTCTATGCATGGATATATCTTGCAAAACAGGCTAAAATCCCTGTTTTTGGATATGAGCTTTTACCCCTTGATACAAGATGGACATTGGCACCCTCTCTATTGGATGGAGTTATCACCACAAGTTATGACAGTTATACTTATCTGACTCATCACCATGCAGATATGAAAAATAAAATATGGTTGATTCCAAGGTATGAAGGCAGATTTTTTTCACCGGGATGCCCTCCAATATGGCGAAGCAGTTTGGGAGCAGCATATAAATATCAAAAAGAGGAGAAAATTGATTTTGATAAAACAATAATCTATCTTCCCCATAATGTTGCAATGACCTATGAATACAAAAATCTTATTTCGCAGCTGTTACCCTTTAGCGACGATGTTCACCTTATGTTCTGTATTGGAAAAGATCAAGTAAGGGGGACACACAAACACAATGAGATCATTGAAATTATCAGCAAAAAAGAGTTGAAAAAGTTCTCATACTCTTTCCATGATATGAATTCACCATGGGAGATGGCAATGGCAGATTGTGTTGCTGCCTGCTCTTCATGCTATGCAACATCCATTGCAGTCAACAACAATATACCAACCATAATTTTTGACCCCATGGTAAATATGGATATAGAGACAAATTTAAGCCCCATCAGCTCCAAGCAATATTTTAACACAGCTTCAAAATTTCAAAATAGTATCAGCAAAATAGTTCAATCGCACAAAAAAAGAGATGAATTTGCAAAGATACTCTTTACGATAATTAATAAAGGCAGCATATGACAGAAAAATTTTGGAAAAACAGAAAAGTAATTATTTATATTGCTCTGCTTCATCACACAAGATTTTTAATACCCATCACTGATGAGCTTTCACGTCTGGGAGCTGAAACACAATACATTGTAGGTCAGGCAGAAAGATCCCAGGAGGTAACAGCTGCAGAATGTAACCTGAATTTTAAACATGTATTTGATTATCTGTCTGGAAACGACTTCCACGATATAAATGAAAATTATCTGAAACAGAGGTTGGTGTTTGGCAATGCTCTGAAAAAGAATGTCGCTCTAGGAGTCCAGATGGTTACAGTGATTGACAAAACACTCCACGCAACAGCCCAGGAGTATATCGGGTTTAGAAATCTTTTGCAAAAAGAGAAACCTGATATCTGCATTGCACTCCACGAACTTAATCGCTGGGGCAAAATGCTTGCTTTCTGGGCAAAAAAGATGAATATACCTTTTATAACTCTCCAGGAAGGGCTTGGGTATAACCTTGATTTTGCCTACACAGGTCATCTGCAATACAGCACCCTTGGTCTCACGTGGGGCGAGAGAATCAGAAAAAAACTTGGGGACTATGAAGCTCCTATCGAAAGAATTATACCGGTTGGCAATACACATATAACCCGGGAAAAAAAATATCAGAAAAAAAACAGTATCAGAAAAAAAATGCGGAAAAAATTCCAATGTTCTGACAAATTTGCCACTCTTTTAATCTTTTCTGCCATCCCTCTTCTGGTTGAAAAAGTGATGCCGTTGTTTAAAGTTGTATCAGATAATCCTGATCTTGCCTTATTTGTAAAATTTCATCCGGCTGATAAACAAGACAGAATCGAGACCTGGATAAAATCCATCCCGGAAAATTTTAAAAAAAGAGTCTATTTTATACATGGGCAAGAGAGCACCTATGATCTGCTTGCTTTGTGTGATCTTTGTACCCTTGCCCAGCCAAGTACAACAGGTCTTGAGGCTTTGGCATTTGGCAAACCCCTTGTGCAGCTGGATGTTGAACTAAACGTTGAAGTGCCCTACTCTTTTTCAAAACAAAAAGTTGCGATGAAAATGACATCCACTGAACTTGCCAAAGCCCTGCAAACCAAAAAAGAGTTTTCAAACTTTATTAACAATGAAACACTGCAAAACTATCTGAAATATGAACTTACAGAGCTTGAAGGAGCCACAGATAAAATTATCAATATTGCCCAGAAACTGATAGAGGCAAACAAATTTCACGCTCTTCCCCAAATCATCCCGGCAGATGCCGTGCCTGAATACAACTGGTCAATAATTCTTCCTGTTCCCCCGGGTGATGATAAAAAATTCCTGTTCCAACTGGAATCAATATCTGTCAACTCTGAAAACCCAGGAGAGTATGAAGTTATTTTGTTAATACCTGAACAGCTCCCTTGTAAAATCAATGAAATACTTGACTCTCTAAAAGGGAATATCCAGCAGATTGTCTGTAAAACCGGATCAAACATGGCTCAAATGATGAATATTGCAGGCAGGTGTGCAAAAGGAGAAAACCTGGTGTTTCTTTCAGACTTACTTGTTCCTTGCGAAAACTGGCTTGTTGTTATTAATAATGCCTATAAAAAATATGGGGAAAAAAAACTCTTTGGAGCTAAAATCACAAACCAGCTAAACAATATTGTCCATGCAGGCCTAGTATTAAATGAAAACAATGCACCTGTTTCAGCATACCTCCATTTAGATTCAGATTTTCCCAAAGCTAATATTGAAAGAGGATTTCAAATGATTGACCATTTTATTTGCATTAAGAAATGTTATCTTTTTGAACTTGGGGGCTTCTGGGAGAAAACCGGCAGGAACGTATTCATGGACATATCTCTTCGTGCCCAGGTTCATTCACCTGATCCTGACCCTGTGATCTATCTGCCCAATCTTAAGCTGATACAAATTGCCACTGCCAAAAATAAAATCGATTTTGACGATTCAATTTATTTTTATGGAAAGTGGCATGGGGCTCTGTGGAACAGCAGAGAAAAACTATATAACAAAGATGAAATATCCAAAATCGAGCTTGATGCTGCCCGCTTGACAAGCGCCACAAAAACTGTGTAACATTAAATATATGAGACTTGAAAATAAAAAAATCCTGATAACAGGATCCGATGGATTTATTGGCTCCCACTTGACAGAAAAACTTGTCAAACAAGGGATCACAGTAAAAGCTTTTGTCTACTATAACTCATTCAATTCCTGGGGCTGGCTTGATCACTTACCAAAAGAAGTAAAAGAAAATATGGAAATTTTTGCAGGTGATATCCGTGACCCTTTTGGTGTCAGCACTGCGGTTAAAGGGTGTGATGTTGTCTTCCACCTTGCAGCACTCATTGCAATCCCCTATTCATACCATTCTCCTGCAACTTATATTGATACCAATATTAATGGAACTCTCAATGTAGTACAAGCTGCAAAAGAACATCATATAGAGAAAATAGTTCACACATCAACAAGTGAAGTTTATGGCACAGCACAATTTGTACCAATAACTGAGAGACATCCTCTGCAGGGTCAGTCCCCATATTCTGCCTCGAAAATTGGAGCAGATCAGATTGCTTTCTCTTACTATTCATCATTTGATGTCCCAGTAGCAACCATACGCCCCTTTAATACCTATGGACCCAGACAATCTTTACGTGCGGTTATACCAACAATAATTACTCAAATAGCCTCGGGCAGACAACAAATCAAATTAGGAGCAATGAGCCCTACCAGAGATTTTAATTTTGTTGATGATATTACCGATGCATTTATTGAAATCGCTAAATCTGATAATACAATTGGAAAAACACTTAACGCTGGAAGCAATTTTGAAATATCTATTGGAAAAACAGCAAAACTCATCACCCAACTTATGGATAAAAAAACTGAAATTATTTCAGATGAAATTCGGCTACGACCTGAAAAAAGTGAGGTAAACCGTTTATGGGCAGACAATACTAAAATAAAAAACCATACAGACTGGTATCCAAACTATGCGGGGATTGACGGGTTTAAAAAAGGGCTTGAACATTGTATCAAATGGTACACTGATCCTGAAAACCTTTCACTGTTTAAAGCAGATATCTATAACCTATGATATTAATGCTTCAAAAACTTTAAAATCAAATTCTGAATCAATATCTAAAGAACGTTTCCGGGGTATTATATAGCCTGAAGTGGAATCTGCATAAAAAGATTTATTTTTTAAAAACCATTTGGAATCAGCAATATATATTGCACCGGTAGGTATATATACCAGAGGGAGCTCCTGCCTCTGCTGCTGAAAATATTTTTGTTCAAAAACAGGAACAAGCTTATTGTCTTTTTCCATGGTAAATGTCCAATATGGGTTTTTACCAGGTTCAGCTACAGATACGACAGATTTAAGGTTTGAATTTATACAAAATTCTATACAACCATCAATATCTTCAGCAATTATTAAGGGTGAGGTGGGCTGCAAAAGCATTATATAATCAAAATCTGGAATCTTATGGAGTGTGTGTATAATAACATCAGAGACTGTGCTGCTATCCTGAGCTAATTCTGGTGGTCGTATAAAGGGTGCATCGCATCCAAAGTTTTCTGCAACAGAAATTATTTCGCTATCATCAGAAGAGAGAATCAATCTATCAATATATTTTGATTTTTTTGCAGCCTCTATCACCCAGGCAATAAGAGGCTTTCCCCCTGCTGTTTTAATATTCTTTCGAAGGACTCCCTTTGATCCGCCTCGGGCAGCAATTACTGCTAGTATCGGTTTTTTATTAAGCATTGATTAACCCCAGAATATCTCTCCATATTCACCATCTGCAATCTCAAAATCCTTTTTATGCCCAATATCCATCCAGTACTCCCTTATCTGGGAAATAACAGTTTTATAATCTTTTGCCATCATTTCATCAAAAAGGTGTGTCATATCAAAATACTTGTTTTCAGGAATCATATCCATTACATCAGGTTCAAAAACATATATCCCACCATTAACAAAAAAACGTTGCACAGGTTTTTCATCAAGTCTGGTCAACCTGTTACCCTCTTTTTGTATTACACCATAGGGTATCTGCATATTATATTCCCTCACACACATGGTTGCCATGGCATTACTCAGTTTATTATTATTTATATGAAATTTAATAAGCTGCTCAAAATCAACCTTGGTAAGCAAATCTCCATTCATTACTATAAACGGTATCTTAGGTTTCTCAGGAAGAAGGGTAATACTGCCCGCAGTACCAAGCCTTTTACTCTCTCTTAAATACTGAATATTAACACCCAGCTTTGAACCATCGCCAAAATACTCTTCAATCATTTCTGCCTTGTAGTTCACAGAAATATAAAAAGTATCAAATCCCTTGTCAGCAAACCCTTCAATAATAGTTGCCAGTACAGGGCTGCCACCTATCTTTAAAAGAGGCTTGGGACAGGATTCAGTTAACGGTCGTAATCTTGTACCAAGCCCTCCAGCCATAAGAATAACAGGATTCTTCAGTTTTGTAGCAGTCAGTATTTCATTTAAAATCTTGAGTTCAACAACTCTGCCCTTGTGATCAATAACCGGGAGATGATTGATTTTCTGTTCTTTCATTATTCTGTGCATGGTCTCAGGGTCATCATCAATGGTGGCGGTAAGAGGAGAAACATAATAAATCCTTTTTACAGGCTCATCAAGGTCTACACCTTTTAAAATTCCCCGCCGAATATCCCCGTCTGTCACTATTCCTAAAAGCTTATTATCAGTATCCACAACAAGAGCAATCTGGAGTGCACTTTTGTCAATCACTGCAATGGTTTCTCTTATAGTAGTCTCCGGACCTACGAAAGTCTTTTTCCAATCTTTCATTGTCACCTGCTCGCATTGATTTATTAAGATTTAGTTAGTATTGCTTTATATTGGCGATTTAATAATTGTAGTATACTACGTATTAGGGTAAATTTCAAAACTTGTTTAATGTTTTTTCAATTGATATCAAAAAAACTTTTTTTCATGATATCTTTCAATTCTATAACTCTGATAATTTCTTTAATTTTGTCAGCAGTTCCATTTTTTTCATGGGGTATTTGCATCTCTTTTATTTTCTGCTGGAATTGCCCGGAGAAAACTTTTTTTAAACTTTTTAAAATTGAATCTGCCAGGGGTTCACAGTCAACAATACTCTCTGTTTTAATTCTGCCCTTTTGTCTGTCTCCAATGTTAATTGTGGGCACCTTTAATGCCGGGGCTTCCAATATTCCGCTTGAACTGTTGCCAAGAACAGCTTTGCACATCTTCATTGCAGACAAATACCTTAAATAACCAAGAGAAGGTGTTGAAAAGCATCTTTCAGGATTTAATTGAACATAATCCATAACCATTTGATTAATAATATTACCATCAGTATCAGTATTAGCACCTGTAAAAATACACTTATGGTTGGGAAATGTATCAAGGGCTGCCAGCAGTTGTGCAAATTGTTTTCCCAAAGTACTTTTCTCAAGTGTTACAGGATGAAATGTTATCAGAAAAAAAGGTTTATCCAGTTTAAAATGAATGGAATTCTCCAGCTCATGCCTGTTCATCAACTTCATCCCTCTAATATTTTCCACACCTAAAGAGCCAACATTATAAACGTGATCAGGGGATTCCCCCATTTGAATAATTCTATTTTTATACTCTTCACAGCAAGGAAAATGTATATGGGACATCTTGGTAATTGAATGTCGAAAGGCTTCATCAATCAGCCCTTCTGTCCTTTCGCCTCCATGAACATGAGCTATGGGAATTCTACATATCTGGGCTGCTGCTGCACAACATAATGTTTCATAGCGATCTCCCAATAACAGCAATATATCTGGCTGCAAGCCATCCAAAAACTTCCCGTATTCTTGAATTCCCAAGCCCATTGAATGACAGATTCCTTTTGCAGAATCATTATTTAATTTAATATCAATACATTCAATCTCTATAATGCCATCTGATTGAATTTCCCTGATTGTAAACCCTTGCCCTGGAACCAGATGAGCTCCACTGACCAATAACTTCAATTCTAAATCCTGGGACTGTTGGATTTTAACCACAAGCCTTCTTAATAAACCATATTCTGCCCTGGTGGATGTAAAAACTGCAATCTCTCTTTTCATCTGATTATTTCCTTAAAGAGCATGAACGCCTCTGCATATTCGCAATGCGCCATTGCTCCTCTGTAACGACTCTGAGCGCGTATCACTTCACTACTCCTCGGGAAAGGAGAAGTCTGCATCTCTTTTTTATAAATCCCCATTATTGAAATCTTTCTATCTATCCATTTATCAATGCAAACAAAGTGGTTTGGAACAAAACTACTTCCTGCTAATGGTCCTGCATATTCGGTTTCGCTGATGGTCTCCATCATATAAACTTTCTCAATAAAAGGGTAACGAAATGTTTTTATGCAACTATTCAATATTGGAAAAATTGCTCGATGGTCACCATGGGCATCCTGCAAAAAAGGAATATATAAAACATCAGGGCAGATTTTTGAAAAAACAGCAGCAATCTTTTCAACAAGGATGCTTTCATCCTGTAGAAAAACTGTTGTTGTTGGGATTTTCAATTCACTCACAGTGACAAATCCATATGCCTTTACCACACTATTTATCTCTTCAGCTTTTATCTTTACATCTCTCTTGGAAAAACTCATGTGCCTGTTTGTGTAATTATAATATCCAGGCAAATCATGGTCTTGCTTATCGACCCCCACTGTAAGAGCTTTACCTTTTTTATCATTATGATACATTGCAGTTATGAGCAACAAATGAATATCTGCACCTTGCTCTTTGTGCCGTAACAATGTTCCGCCGCATCCCAGAGTTTCATCATCCGGGTGGACAGCCACAACCATAACATCTGTCATGCGAGATACTCTCCTATTAATGGTAATACTGTGAACTCGGACGATGCAATCCATATCGAGTTATCATAACATTTTACTACAATGCTATTGTCTTTAATATCAATCACCTTCCCCGGCTCAAGATCAAATTTAATATCACGATATTCTTCTAAGATCTCTCCGGCATTCCATACTTTAATTTCCTGCCCCTTATATTGGACATGGGCTCCAACATATGGATAAGATAACGCCCGAACAAGCTTATAGATTGCTCTGCTTGACATGCGAAAATCAATTAACCCATCTTTTTTTGTTCTTTTTCGCCATGTATTGGTACTGGCATTATCCTGAACTATTCTCTTGTAAGTTCCATTTTGCAATTGAGGTAAAAACTCTTTGATTTGCTTTAATGCCTGGGCAGTCACACGATTATACAGATCAATTGCTTTGTCTTCATAATAAAGAGGAACTTTTTTCTGGGAGAGTATATCTCCTGTATCAGCTCCCTCGTCCATAAAAAAGAACGTGGAGCCTGTGAATTTTATTCCATCTAAAATCAACGCCCAGATTATTGGATGACGTCCACGATTTTTTGGCAGTAAAGCAGGATGGAATCCAATAATACCCATGGGTATCAAAGACATAAGCTCTTTTTTTATCAATTGAGACCAACCAAAACAAAATGCAATGTCAGGAGCAGATTTTTTAACCCAATTTTGAACTTTGTCTGAATTTATATTGTCAGTTTCCATGCAGGGAATATCTCTTTTTTTACATATAGGTCTAATATCTTTATAATCTGAATTAATTCCTGCCTTTTCCTGTGTTATCACTGCAACCACATTACCACCTTCTTTTAAAATACACTCCAGGGCATCAAAGCTGAACTGAACTGTACCTATGAATAATATTTTCAAATCAGTTCATCCTCTGTATATGCTTTTTCTGCTGTTTTCCCAACGATATTGTCCCATTCCATTGGGCTCACTCCTTTTCCAGGTCTTTTTACTGTTAAATTGCTTTTTGTAAATTTTTCCCCAACAGCAATATCTTTTGCAGCTACAATACTTTTTCGGATAACTAACAAATTTTCTTTTTCAGATTGGGTTGGCTTTTTTATCCCTTTTCCAAGGGCATTTTCTATATTCCTAACAGCTTTAATCATTGCAGCCAATTCATAAGGCTCCAACGATGCTTTGTGATCAGGTCCCGGCAGATTTTTATCCAGTGTAAAATGTTTTTCAATAATTGTTGCTCCCAGTGCCACTGCAGCTATTGGAACCTCTATCCCTTGAGTGTGATCTGAATAGCCAATATCTATCTCTGGAAAAATATTTTTTATTGTTTCCATGGCCTTAAGATTAACATCTCCCATTGGTGTAGGATATTGTGTATTACAATGCAAAACTGTAATATCTTCAAAGGGAATTCCAGAATTTAAAAATACATTAATAGCATTTTTAATTTCATCAAGATCAGCCATACCCGTGGATAAAATAATCTCCTGCTTAAGGGAAGCTATTTTCCTTAAATATGGTAAATTAGTGATCTCCCCGGAAGGAATTTTCCATTTTTTAATTCCTATTTTTACAAGAAGATCAATGGTGGTTAAATCAAAAGGGGTTGACAAAAATTCAATCTTATTTTCTTTGCACGTCTTTAATAATAACACATGGTCTTTGTATGATAATTCCAGTTTTTTCAACATCTCATATTGTGTCTCACTCTGATCTGTTGTTCTGTTTTGATAATCTGCCTTTACAGCATCTTTTGTAACAAGAGTTTCAGCCCTGAATGTCTGAAATTTTATAGCATCAGCACCTGCTTTTGCAGCAGCCATTATCATTTTTCGTGCCTGATCAATAGAGCCGTTATGATTTACTCCGGCTTCAGCTATAATGAATACTTTATGGGTGTTTTCATGCATGTTCATTATAAATCATTTCTCTTTTTGATGTCTCCCACTGCTCTTACTTTTAATCAGTACTCCTGCTTTAAAAAAATAACAGCCCGGGAGTTTGGCTCCATTGACAATGGTTGCATTTGACCCGACAAAACATCCCTGCCCAATGGTAGATTCACCATTTAAAATTGCTCCAGTAGAAATATGAGTATGATTCCCAACTTTTGCATCGTGTTCTATCAGGGATTTAGTATTTAAAATACAATTATTGCCTATTGTTGCACCTGCATTAACACAGGCATGGTGCATAACTATTGTACCTGAATTGATTATGGCATGTTTTGAAACATAGGCAAAAGGAGAGATAATTACAGGTATAGTAAAATTTAATTTCACAAGGGTATTATAAAGTTTTTTTCTCAGTGTTGAGGAACCCATCTGTCCAATAGTTATAAAAGCATAATCAAAATGGTTCCTGAGGGTTGAAAGTTCATTATCACATCCTATTATTGGATAACCTGAAACTTGCTTTTGTTGATGTTTCCCTTCCTGTTCTATTATTCCAGCAATGGTAAAAATACCGCCTGATTCAATAACATCAATGCATGAATAACAATGACCTCCTGCCCCAAGTAAAATTATTTCCTTTTTAGACATTTATCCTCGCACTGCTTGGCAAATTCACAATTCTATCTCTTAGCCATTTTGCATTCTCCAACTCACCTTTTTGACAATTTTTATACATTTTAAGATCGGACATTAATTGCCAGGCAGGTCTTGTCATAATGCCGGAATCATTTGCAGCTTTTAAAAACTCATCTCTCTCTCTCTTACCAGAAGTAATAATTGTGTTCAACCAGTAATTGCTTGTACATCCTTCTGGTTCTCTTACATAATCACACCATGCAACATCTTTAAAAAAAAATCTGTAGGCATTGGATAAATAGCGTTTATCTCTTAAGATTTCTTTCAATTGTGTAAATTGGGCAGATGCAAGAGCAGCATTCAGATTGGGCATTCTAAAATTATACCCGACCTCGTCATGGACATAATCCCATTGATGATCCTTTTTTGCTGTGGTTGTAAGATGCCTGGCTTTTTTTGCCAGTTTATCGTCATTTGTAAGAATAGCACCGCCACCTCCACAGGTAATTGTTTTATTGCCATTAAAACTTAAAACACCTGCTTTCCCAAAAGTCCCGCAGTGCTGTGAGGATACCATTGAACCAAGAGCCTCTGCAGAGTCTTCTACAACAGGGATACTCCAGTGATCTGCAATATCCAATATCTCTTTTATTTTGCACGGGTGTCCAAAAGTATGCATGGGGACTATGGCTGAAACTTGCTTATGAGTCTCTTTGTTCAATGCTTTTCCATCTCTTTTTTCAACATTTTGATCAAGAAATCGGCTGAGAGCTGCAGGAGACAATCCCAAAGTTTCTTTATTCACATCAACAAATACTGGCTGTGCGTTATTGTGAACAATGGCATTTGCTGTGGCAACAAAAGTTAAAGGCTGGGTAATGACCTCATGCCCTTCCTGGACACCGGCTATTTTAAGGGCAAGCTGCAATGCTGTTGTCCCATTAACCATGGCAACCACATGTTTTACTCCAAGGTATTGTCCAAGCTCATGTTCAAATTTTGTAACATACTCACCAACACTTGATACAAAAGTCGAATCAATCGCATCTGCAACATATTCTTTATCAATATTTTTAAAACGCGGCTCATGGAGAGGTATAAATTGATCTGTCTGATACCAGTCTTTTACAAAATTAATAAACTCACTGTACATAAAAAATCCAATAAAAAGAGAAATTAAATAAAATCACGCCTGTCTGAATCCTCTGAAGGAAGCATCTTTGCTTGAATACAGGTTCTTTGTCTGGGCAGCCATATTCTTTTTTTTATTTTCGAAATAATTATTTAGAAGTTTGACATTGGCATCAGACAATTCTGAATAAAGTTCATCTTCAGATAGATCTGTAAAATTGGCAGCAAAAAGATCTGAATTAAGGTGTTTATCCCCATAGAAATCTTTTATATCTTTTATCAATCCATTTTCAATGGCATAGTAATACAATGGAGCACCAGGATAAGGAGTTACCGGTCGAATGGTTCGCATTTGTGCCCCATCGTCATATTTGATCAAAAAATCAACAGCTTTTTTTAATGTATCTTTAGTGTCGCCAATATGACCGAAAAGGATATTCAGACCCGGGCTGATTCCAGCTTTTAATGTTGCATCAATCCCTTTAGTGATCTGGTTTGTTGTCAGGGCTTTATTCATTTTTTTAAGCACCTCATTATCAAAGGCCTCTATCCCGTAATTGATAAAAACACATCCTGCTTTTTTCATAACTTTCAAAAGTTCGGGGGCAGCATAATTAAGTCTGCCATTGCAATCCCATCTTATATTCAAATTTGCCTTTAAAAAAGCTTCACATATTTCCAATGTCCGTTTTTTAGAAGACATAAGAAGTTCATCGGAAAAGGCTATATATGTTATACCATATCTCTTTTGTAAATACTGAATCTCTTCAACAATTGCACCAGGACTTCTGGGACGAAATCCTTTGTCCATCCTATAACAAAAATTACATGTAAAAGTACAACCTCTACCGGATAGCAAAGGCAGAACAAAATCTCTGTGAGTCGCATGGGGCATTCTTAAAAGACGATAATACTCAATAGGAAAAAGATCGTAGGCTGGCCAGGGGATGCTGTCAATATCCTGTATCAAGTCTCTTCTTGGGTTAACCAAAACTTTTGTACCGTTGCGATATGCAATTCCATCAACCTTATCCAGTGATTTATGATTAGAAAAAGCATCAATCAACTCTAAAATTGTATCTTCGCCCTCCCCAATTATTGCAACATCTGCATCTGTTCTTTTCAAAAAAAATTCTGGCTCCGGTGCGGGACCGTGCCCGCCAAGGATATAGTGTTCAGGTCTGTTCTTTGATTTTTCAATTGCATCGGAAATTTCTAACAATTTTTTATATTGATAATATCCGGCAATAATACTTACGCCAATAATATCAAATGTATTTTGATCCAGATAAGAAGTAAGATGCTCTTTGGGATAATGATATAAATCCTGACTATATATCTCAACATCATACCCTCTGTTTTTAAGTACTGCTGCTATATATGCCAACCCTTGAGGAAACCAATGGATATATGAATCATTATCGTAGACAACCAGCAATATTCTCAAATCTCTTCTCCTTTCCCTTTAATAATCGCTTATAAAAAAAGATAATGCGAAAGCATAAGATTATTATATGCTACTATTTTTCTCTAAGTCAAGAAAAAAGAAAAATGGGCAGTAACTTATAATAGTTACTGCCCATGGTTTAAAGGGTTAAAGATTCAAAAGTTAATGAATTAACTAATCCTGTCTACTGTTGCCTATTGTAATAAGCTCAGAACATTCTGAGAACTTGCATTTGCCTGTGCCATAGCAAAAGAACCTGCCTGAGCCAAAATCTGCATCTTTGTGAAAGTAGATGCCTCTTCTGCAAAGTCAACATCGCGAATTGCAGATTCAGCTGCAAAGATGTTAACTCTTGTTACCGTAATATTAGCAATTGTAGATGTCAGCTGATTCTGAACAGAACCAAGATCCGCCCGCACCTTATCAAGAGACTTCAAAGCAGCAGATGCTACGGCAATAGCGATCTGTGCACCTTCCTGACTCGTAACATTAACATCTGAAAGACGATAAGATCCAGCTGCACTCATATTAGAGACTGTATTGGCATCTGACGCACTGTCATTGGCAGTAAGAGTGCTTCCTGCAGCAATTCTGGACCCACCTTCAAGTGTCATGTCATAAGCCAGAGTAGTAGCTCCTGAGGTTGTTATAGCAGCATCCAGTGTACTGTTCGCAAGATAGGTAACTCCATCATTTGCAACAATATCATTGGTTAAACGTGTACCAGCAGCGATTACTGAATTTGTTGCAAGAACACTTCCAGCAGAGAGGAGCATATCTGTAGATGAATCAACATATTCCACAGCACCAGTTGTAATAGTACCACCAATGGATGAACCTTCTGCCAGAACAGTACCGGAGGACAGAGCAGAGCCTGCTGCCACCGTCATATCACCACCTGAAACAGTAATCTGGGTGGTATTAACATAAGAATCAGAAAGTTGAGTTCCATCGGCAAATGCAGTTGCAGTAGCAATCGTTGACCCTGCAGAAAGTTCCATATCACCACCGGTCAAAGTTAAAGCAGTACCAAGCACTGCCACAGTGTCGCCAATAATATTAGAGCCAGAAACCAATGTTGCATTGGCTGTAGCCACTAATGTTGTTGTTCCCACAAAAGTTGTATCAGCATTCAGAGTGAATTCATCGTCGGAAACCATGTCTCCTCCGATATGGGAATTATCTGTTAGTGAACTTCCGCTGAAGAGTTGAGAACCGGAAGCCAGAGTTATACCACCTGCAAATGTTGCATCAGCAACGCCACCACTGACAGTTCTACTTGCTGAAAATATGGTATATGATCCGCTCGTGGTCACTCCACCTGCAACTGTATAATCAGAAGATTGATAATCTGTACTCAACATATAACTACCTGCAGCTATAATAGAACCTGATTCCAGTGTTGAATTAAGTCCAGCATAACTTGTACCAGTTGTAGCACCTGCCATGTCAGCATCTAATACAAAAGTATCACTTGTATTAAGAACCGTACCTGCACCCCATGTAGAACCTGATCCTACCATTGAGCCGTTGCCTAATATACTGCCGGCATCTCCACTGACAGCTCCAGATTGTGCGACAACTCCCGTAATTGTTGTACCGGAATTTATAGTACTTCCCACAGCAATTACAGAACCTGATCCAATTGTACTACTTCCAGTAGTGGCAACTACTCCTGAAATTGCTTCTGTGGCACTGCCGATTGATAAAATACTACCTGCAGCAATGGTGGAGCCTGATTCAATTACAGATCCGGAAGCAAGAGTTGAAGAAATAGTTGTATCAATGATTCCAACAGTAGCAAGAGAATTATCCACAAGCGCAACTGCTTGACCACCTGCTCTGTCATTAACAACGATTTCAGCAGTTCCATTCTGTGTAAGTGTTATTTTCCCAAGCGTTGACAAATTTGATGTATTACCTAATACTGCAGTAGTTGCAGTATCCTGATTCACTTCAATTGCACGATCATCCAGGGATGTTAAAGTTAGTTTTCCTAATTCATCCACAGAAGCGAAAACTCCATGCTGGTCAGTCTTCTGGTTAATGGATGCTACCAGTGCACCATCTGCATCGTTTTCCTGGACAGTCAACTGACCAATATGGACACCATTAATTTCAAAGTCATCATCAGTTGTTCCGGCATTAATATTGCTGCTTGTTGTTGTAACGACTGAAGCATTGGCGGTAATACCTAATGCATCGCTTAATTTATTAATAGCATCAGCAAGTGCTCCCAGACTATTCTCTCTGGTATTATCATACTGAATATCCACAGAGTTAATATCAAAATTGGCATCCTGAACATTACTATAGATTGAAAGTTCAGCCATACCAACACCTGAGACAGTCAAATCAGATGTAGTTATGTGCCCTATCTTAGTTGATTCACCAGTTCCAATTGAAATATTAATTGTTTCTCCAGAATATGCTCCTATCTGAAATTTCTTGTTGGTAAAATTACCGGAAAGTAGTTTCTGGTTGTTAAAGGAAGTTGTTTTGGCAATGATATCAAGTTCTTCCATCAGTTTGTTAATATCAGCCTGGATTGCCTGTCTTGACTCAGTTGTCTGACCATCCTGAGCAGCCTGAACAGCCTTAGTTTTAATTGTATTAACTATATTGATAGATTCCTCAAGGGCACCATCAGCGGTCTGTACCATGGAAATACCATCGTTGGAATTCTTAATCGCCTGTCCAAGGCTTAGACCCTGGGAGCGCAGCGAATCGGCGATAGCCATACCCGAAGCATCGTCAGCTGCCTTGTTAATCCTAAGACCCGATGATAGTTTTTCCAATGAGCTTGTAAGCCCAGAGTCATTTCTGAGCATACTTCTATGGGCATTCATTGCTGCTACATTTGTGTTTATTCTTAATGTCATGTTTTATTCCTCCATGAAATAATGTTTATCAGGGAATCCATTCCCTTAAAATTTTTTTTGTTTCTACACAATACCTGACAAAATCAAAAAAAACTCACCCCCTTTCCATCAAAATTTATTTGGTATCTAAAAACAGTATCGACGAATAACGCTCAAACTTTAAAAAAATTTTCATTTACTTAATACTATATTCAGGCTATCATATTTATAATCTGAAAATAAATTTCAACTCTCTGTGGAGGAAGTGCTATGCCTGTCGGTCATACCGATCAATCTTATCAATATGGTCAATCTGATATTTTTGCAAAAAACATGGAGCTCTTAAAAAAATATCACCCGCAAACATGGACAATGATACATACAGCAAAAATTAAACCTGAAGGCGAAATTGTTTATGCGAAAAACGGCGAGCCCAATATTATAACTAATAATGCAGATGGTAATCAAATTTTTATGCATATAGTTGAAAATCCAGGATCTGAAGCAGATGATATATTAGCACAAGTTCAAGATGATTTTCATGGGACTCTTATTCTCACGGGTATGGGGCTTGGTTATTGTCCTTTGGCTTTGAGCCGGAACCGTAATAATCTTAGACACCTTATTTTTTTTGAACCCAATGCAGGAATTTTTTTACAGGCACTGAAAGCAAAAGATCTCACAACGCTTCTCTCCGACCCAAGAGTTATTCTGGGTATCGGCGAAAATCAGGACATTGCTGCTACCATGGCACCGGCAAGCAAAGCACTGCAATTAGAAAATATTCAGCATATGCAGCACAATGCATCCTTCTCCCTTGATTTTTCAAAATACAATGCACTTTACGAAAACATTAATAATCATACTATTGCTGCTAACATTGAAGGAAACACCTTTCTAAAAATGGGAAATGACTTTTTTACGAACAGGCTTAAACACTTAAATTCTATACATCATGATTATTCCATGGATGATTTAGCAGAAATATATAATAGTAAGCCCGCCATAATTGTTGCAGCAGGACCATCTCTTGATAAAAACATTCATCTTTTACAACAGGTAAAAAACAGAGCAATTATTATTGCTGTGGATTCAGCACTGCCAAGTCTAATTGCAAATGACATAATGCCGACTTTTCTCACAACCATTGATCCTTTAGAACTTATATTTGAAAAAGTTGCTCCTGTTGCTAATAAAGCAAAAGATATCTCTTTGATATGCATGTCCTGGGCAAGCAGCAAGATGGCAAAACTCTTCCCTGCAAAAAAGAAATTCTGGTGTTTTGGTAGCAAGCATATTGAAAAATGGATGGCTGACCTTATAGGTTGCAGATCTCTTACAGCTGGAGCTACTTCAGTTGCTCATCTCAACCTGTTTATAGCCATATGGATGAAATGCTCACCCATTATTTTTGTGGGACAGGACCTCTCTTTTTCCGAGTCAAAAAGTCATTCCACAGACATGGCATTACCAACAAAAGATCTTATAAAAAACATACTGAATAATGAAAAAGAAATTGTGTGGCTCGATGGTATCCACGGCGGGAAAGTTCCTTCTAATCAAGGATTCCACCGCCATAAACGTTTCTTTGAAACAATAATCGAAAAAGAAGAAGGAAATTTCATCAATTCCACAGCAGAAGGATGTCATATTAAGGGGACAAAAGTTATACCTCTACAGGAAGCTCTTGATCGTTATTGTACCAGCCCGATAGATACAGCAGATATCTATAATGTGCTTGAGAAAAAGCAATCTTCCATTAAAAAAGAACATCTTACAAACAAACTTGAGAAAAAATTAAAAAAATGTAATGAAATCAGAAGGATGTTAAAAGAGACAGAACATTTATTGCGCGATCTTATAAAAGTACTAAATAAAGCAGGCAAGTTGAAAAATATTTATAAAAATATAAATGATCTATCTGTCTCAAATCAAAAAAAAATCATGAAATTGGACAAAATTGGGAAAAAATTGGACAACTCCAATGATATCTGGTCATTAATGCAGGAAGTCACTCTTGCCGGACTGAAACAAAGCGAACAACAAAAATATGCCATTGATCGTCTTGGCAATGATCCTGAACAATACACTCAATGGTTGAAAAAAAATTTTGAGCGACTGAATACTATTAATAAGGTTAGACAAAATGTTTTACCACTATTTCAGGATACTTTGGCTGAAGACATAAACATCCTTCAATCAGAGACAAAGTTTCTCTCAATGATTAACAGACAGAAAGATATAAAAAAATACCATAAGTATTTATCAAAACTTATCACCCTTTACTTTGATTCAGATAATATTGCCCTTGCCCAACCATGGTTAAAAATACTATACAGGGACTTACCAGATTCAGCAGAGGCTAATTTCTATCAAGGCATAACAGCGGCTCATTATACTGAATATGATAAAGCAGAATCCTTTTTCAATAAAGCTGTAAAAGCTGATCAGGCATATAGTTCAAGAATAGAAAAATTTCGTAATAAGCAAGGCAATGCTTATATAAGCTATGCTCTGATCTTTGATAAAAACGACAAGACTATTGCCAGAAGACTTCTATTAAAAGGTTTGATCTATGCTCCTGAACATAAAAAGGTTAAACAGGAACTAAAATCCCGCAGCCATCAGACAATTATAGAGATTAAAACCCACGAAAAAAAAGAACGATTAGCTGAAACTGAAGATATGATTGATGCCTGGCTTGAAGATTTATCTTCTTTTCCGAAACTCTCTTCCATAATCGGTGATAGTAATACTGCTCACCTTAACTATTATAAAGGTGTTATTTTAATTGGCAAAGAAAACTTTGATTCAGGCATTGACCATTTTATTAAAGCATCCCATATTACCCCGGACAATCCTGTTATTCACATCTCTCTCACTGATGCCTATTTTGCAACCGCAGACTATGCAAAAGGTATTGCCCATTTAAATAAGGCTGTTGCAATTGATACAGCTTATGCTGTTTACTTTGAAGCAATAGGTGATGAACTTATGAAGACGAACCAGATAGAAGATGCCAGAACCGCCTTTGAAAATTGCTTTGTAGCACTTCCAGGACATGTTCATTTATTAAAAAAAATTGGGGACTGTTATAAAAAAACAGGGCAGTTGGAAGCAGCTAAAGAAGCATATGAAAATCTAAATGCATTACTGAAGGCATCATAAATATTCTCTTTTTTTGATATATAACACTTTAGATTAATGTTTTGCCGCAAACCTACCGATAAGATCTCTATATAAAAAAAAGTATTAAAAAATCAGAGGTGACGAAAATGACTTTAGGATCAGTATCAAGTTTAGGTGTTGGTTCAGGATTTGAACTTCAAAAAATGCTTGACGATCTACGTGCTACCGATGAATCATCAATGAACATTAAAAAAGCTGAGGAGAAAAGACTTAAAGCTCAGGTTGTTGAATTTGATTCATTAAATGCAAAGATTCTGCAAATGAAATCAAATGCTCTCTCTCTATCTTTGGAATCAAACTTTTTAGAGAAAAACATAACGATAGATGAAGAGATTGCTTTAGCAAGTGTTCAAACAGGAACTGCTTCATCATCATATTCCCTTGATATAACACGTCTTGCTTCAAAAAGTGCATGGCAGGCAGATACTGGTGCAGCAAGCTCCGACACTGTCATGTATGCCGAGCCCACGACATCGTATACAACTTTTACAGAAGCTACTGTTGGTGTTGACACTGCACTCTCTTTTACTGTGGAAAATAAAGATGGACAACAAACCATTTCTCTTACTATTGCAGCCGATTCAAGCATTCAGGATATTGTGAACTCAATTAATGCTGATTCAGAAAATATTAATGGTGATTCAACTTATGTGACAGCCACTGCTGCAACAAGTGAAGATGGAAGCTATGTTAAACTATCTTCAACAACTAAAAATACAGCAGAAAACAGTCAAATTCTTGTAACAGAAGGACCTGGTTTTATAACACCTGATCTTAATTTTTCCTATCAGGTTGGAGCAGATACTGATCCTGTATATGTAACAGTTCCACCGGGTGCAACCTACGATAGTGTTGTTTCCCTGATCAATAATGATATTAACAACAGTGGTATGACTGCTGCCATGGTTGATACTGGAATCGGTAATACTCCATGGCATTTGACATTCACAGCAGAAAAATCAGGTGAAGACAATAGAATTGATATTAGTGCAAACCTTGCAATGACCGAAATACAAGGGGCTGTTGCCGAATCTTTAAATGCAGCTTTTTCAGTAGATGGTACTGACTACCAAAGACAAACAAACAGTGGTATTGACGATGTTATCCAGGGTGTCTCTCTAACCCTTAAAAAAATAGATTCAACTCAACTGAGCATATCGTCTTCATCTGACACAATGAAAGAAAAAATTATAGCCCTTATTGATTTATATAATGAAATCAACACAGAGATTGATTTAAAAACTGCCTATGCAACAGATACAAATGATAAAGGTGGAATTCTTTCCAATATACAATCTTTAAAATCTCTTGACTCAACCCTTTTTGACCTTTTAGGGACTACAGTAAAGACTGGGACAGACATTACATCCCTTGCAGATCTTGGAATGGAAACCAACCAGAATGGGACTATAACTCTGGATCAAAGTGGTCTTGATAAAGCTTTTGCCTCTTCCTTTGATGATGTAGTTACTCTTTTCATAGGAGACAGTGATAAAAATATCAAGGGGCTTGGTGATACTCTGAATGAAAATTTAAGATCAATGACCAACTCCAGCACCGGAGTGGTGAATGCTGAAAAAAGCACTGCCCAGAAGAAAATTGAT
>Ga0256845_1000987_pt1 | contig 24298 bp, 13 predicted proteins | sample RiftiametaG_FD_189101 | JGI IMG/M metagenome (GOLD analysis project Ga0256845, IMG submission 189101) | Tube worm associated microbial communities from hydrothermal vent at the East Pacific Rise, Pacific Ocean - Riftia | ecosystem: Host-associated > Annelida > Integument > Unclassified ... | reverse complement strand
GGCTGGGACTACAGCTTTAGCTGATTTGGCGGAATAATCTTCTCCTGCCTGTGCCGTAGCGGCAAGGGCAAGACCTGTCAGTAGTGTTATTGCAGTTTTCTTCATAGAAGATCGAGATATAGCAGATAGAGTTGATAGGTCAAGATTTGTTTAAACTTTCTTAAATGAATCGGTGGGGGCGTCGCGTGTTGCTTGCACGGAAAGATGTCACCTGGGGATTTAGCCGAAAAACAAAAAGCCCGCTTGAATCTAGATTCAAGCGGGCCGTAAATTTATAAACTAATTTTTAGATTAGAAGTTGAAGCGAACTCCGAGTTCGTAGAAGAAGTCATCTCCATAAACGTCGAGGTTGTCGAGGTCGTTGTCGGTGACATAGAGGTAGCGGGCGCCACCAAATGCTTCAAAGGCATCACTGAAGTTGTAAACAAGACCAGTGAACGCTTGAGCAAGGAACTCAGTTTCGTCAGCAGAAGACTTGTTTCCTCCATCATTCACGTCGATATTGAAAATGGCAATACCTGCACCTGCACCGATGTACCAGTTGAGGTTGCCTGTCAAGACGCACTCAAACTTGTAGTTCAAGGTGATAGGAACCATATTGATATCCACATCGTAGTCAATGCGTAGGGGGACTGATTGACCATCAAGGTAATTCCCTGAGAGATCTTGATCTGCATAACCCGCTTCAAGGTAGATGGCGTGTGAGCAGCAGCTGTCTGGGCATTTGTACTCGACACCTACGTGAAGGGTGTACATCTCAGTATCCATGTCATCGAGGTAGCCAACAGATCCACCTGCAAACCATGTCCAGAGACAAGGTGCTGCGGCTGGGACGGGTGCTGGTGCTTTTGCGGAGTAATCTTCTCCCGCCTGTGCCGATGCGGCAAGGGCGAGACCTGCTAGTAGTGTCATTGCTGTTTTTATCATAACAGGGGGAATTTTAACAGGATTTTGAAAGAGATCAATACTTATTATTGATAGGATAAAAAGAGACTTTGGACCCCTCTGAAGGAAGGGGAGGGCTGTGGACAAAGGTCAAAAAAAAATGGAGATAGCAAAATATGCGCAACGTATCAAAATCGGCGCGTAGACACTTTAACAATTGTTAATATGATGAATCCCGAAGAGCAGCCCTTCCATCATGACGCAATCCGAACTCGATACCATCAAAGCCGAATTTGAAAACGGGCAAGTTACCTGTGAGCAATTGGCTGAGCTGTTTCATATGCTATCGAACAAGCCTCGTTTCCGCATTGTGTGCACTCTCATGCACGGTGAAGCTTGTGTACAGGACATCGCTTATGTTATCGGAGTGGGAACCATGTCGAACATTTCGCAGCAGCTTAAGATCCTCCGCATGGGCGGTATCGTCAAAAATCGGAGGGATAAAAAGCAGATCCTCTACTCGATCGCCGATGAAAAAGTGGCGCATCTCATTTCATTTCTGCACAAGGAATTTAACTCCAAAGAGTCCTGTGCGATTCCCCAGCTCAGTCATACCGAGCGCACCTGAACGAATCAAAAACCTAACTTTCCTCTATTTTGAAAACGATTAACCGCCGCAACTTTCTAAAAATCTCCGCAGCCACGATGGCGGCCACAAGCGCATCGACCCTGCTCACCCAGTGTTCGAAAAAACCTGATATCGATCCCGCTAAAAAAGGAACGAAACTCATTCCGACATACTGTGATGTTTGTTTCTGGAAATGTGCAGCAGTGGCGACGGTGGTGGATGGTGTCCTGACAAAAATTGAAGGCAACGACAATGACCCAATAAGTAATGGGCGACTCTGCCCACGCGGGACCGGAGGTATCGGTGCCCACTTCGATAAAGACCGCCTGACTCACCCGCTGATGCGTGTTGGTGGAAAAGGAGAGGACAAGTGGAAAAAAGTCACATGGGATGAAGCGCTTACATTTATCGCCAAGAAGATGAATCAAATCAAAGAGGTGCACGGCCCGGAGTCGATGGCTCTCTTTAGCCACGGCGTGGGTGGATCATTTTTCAAACATACCTTGAAAGCGTATGGCTCTCACAATATCGCGGCCCCATCCTACGCGCAGTGCCGAGGGCCTCGCGAAATTGGGTTTGTCCTCACTGTTGGTGATGAAATTGGTGCCCATGAGCGCACCGATATTAAGAATGCCAAGACCGTCGTCCTGATCGGATCTCACCTAGGCGAAAACATGCACAACACACAGGTGCAGGAATTTGCCCACGCCATTGGCAACGGCGCTCATATCATCGTCGTTGACCCGCGCTATTCCGTGGCGGCCAGCAAGGCGAAAGATTACCTGCCGATTAAGCCGGGCACGGATATGGCTCTCATCCTGGCTTGGATGCATGTTCTGGTAAAAGAGGAGCTTTACGACAAAGAATACGTTGCGAAATACGGCTTCGGCTTTGAGGCCTTTGAGGCAGAAATGGAAGAATACACACCGGAGTGGGCATTTATCCAAACGGGCATCGAGCCCGATGTCATCCGCAAGACGGCCCGCCAGATGGCGATGACCGCTCCGGCCACGCTCGTCCACCCCGGTCGCCACGTTACTTGGAATGGGGATGACACCCAACGCAGTCGCGCCATCGCACTGCTCAACAGTCTGCTCGGAAGTTGGGGGAGGAAAGGTGGCTTTTACACGCACGCCGATAAGATGTCCGTGCCGAAGTATCCCTACTCGAAAAAATACCCAGAAGGTAATTACCGTAAGGCTGACCGACCTAACGAAAATGATTTCCCCTTTGCGAATGGTGCCCACGACACCCTCTCCACAGGTCTGCGCGATGCCACGCTGACGGGTAAACCATACCCAATTAAGGGGTGGATCACCTATGGGACCAACCTATTATCCTGCCTTCCCGATACCCGGATGACCATCGAGGCGATCAAAAAACTCGATCTTCTTGTCGTCTGCGACATCGTTCCAAGCGAGCTTGCTGGATGGGCCGATGTGGTGCTTCCTGAGAGCACCTACCTCGAGCGCCACGATGAACTCTCCGTCGGCGCCTTCCGTGAGCAGCCCTACGTGACGATCCGGCAACCGATCGTGGATGCTCCGGATGACCAAAAGCCTAACTGGTGGATTGGTCGCGAGCTTGCCATTAAGCTAGGTCTCGGTGATTACTACCCATGGAAAACGATGGAGGAGTATCTTCAGACTCGGGTGAAAAGTGCAGGCCTCGATTGGGAAAAGCTGACCACTGAAGGAATTATCCTCGGAGAAAAAGGGCCCATTTACATGAAGGAAGAGGGTAACGACGACCCTGAGGCCCAGGTCGAGATGCTCTTCTGTGAAGACACGGATAAAATCAACTTTTACTCGAATGCGCTGAAGGAAAAAGGATTTGATCCCGTGCCGAAATACACGGCGCCGGATCCACTTCCCGCTGGAAGTTTCCACCTGCTATTCGGACGCGCCCCGGTGCACACTTTTGCGAAAACTCAGACCAACCCGCTTCTTCATGAGATGATGCCGGAAAACGAAGTCTGGCTGAATGCCGCCGTTGCGCGTCGCTACGGTTTAACGTCTAACGATTACGTTAAGCTGAAAAACCAGGATGGGATCGTCAGCTTCAAGGTGAAAGTCAAAGTCACGAATCGAATCCGTAAAGACTGCGTCTTCATGGTGCACGGTTTCGGCCATAGTGCGCGGGGGCTGAAAAAAGCTTTTGGCAAAGGTGCCTCTGACGCCACCTTGGTCACTAAATATAAAACCGATCCCATTATGGGCGGCACAGGAATGAATGTTAACTTTGTAACCTTAGAAACAGGAGAATAATTATGGCTCGATATGGAATGGTCATTGATACCAAAAGATGTGTGGGATGCATGGATTGCGTCGTTGCATGTAAAACAGAAAACAACGTCCCGGAAGGATACTGCCGCGATTGGATTACTACCACAGTGAAAGGGAAATTCCCTGATCTGAGCATGGAGATCCGCACCGAGCGGTGCAATCACTGCGACAGCCCACCATGCGTGGATTGCTGCCCAACGGGAGCCAGTCACGTCCACGATCGTGGCGGCGTGGTGCTCGTCAACCACGATGAATGTATCGGCTGCAAAGCCTGTCTAGCCTCATGCCCCTACGATGCTCGCTTCATCCACCCGGACGGCTATGCGGACAAATGCACGTTCTGCATCCACCGTGTGGAAAAAGGGAAAAATCCAGCCTGCGTGTCGGTCTGCCCGACCCACTGTATGCACTTCGGAGATCTCGACGATCCCGAAAGCGAGGTCAGTGAACTCCTGCGTAAAAATCAAAATCACCACTCCCTGCTTCCGGAGGCCGGAACGAAACCCGCCATTTACTACCTAACTTGAGCACACGTTATGAATCCCGAATTGATAGAATTTACCAACACCAGAAACAATCCCATGATTGAACCGCACTTTCATGTGTGGGGATGGGAGTTGCCTGTTTACCTTTTCCTTGGAGGCCTCGTCGCCGGACTGATGATCCTGTCCGGCTATCACATGCTCCGTGATCAAATCGATAAAAAAGGTGCCAAAGGCCATTTCCTGACGACCCCGCTGCTCAGCATGGGTTTGATTTCCGCAGGGATGCTTTGCCTGCTCCTTGATCTGGAAAATCCGCTGTATGTCTGGCGACTCTTCCTGACATTCGAGCCCACGTCTCCGATGTCTTGGGGGTCGTGGATTTTGATGCTGGTTTACCCGATTCTGATGGTGTCCACCTTGGTGGGCATTCCGCAGTCGATGCCCTTCCTCACCAAGCTTGTCCCCGGCCTTAAACCCACTTTCGATAAGGTAATCGATTTCTTCAGGCAGCCGAAGTTCATGAGCGCGCTCGGATGGCTCAATATGGGAGTCGGAATCAGTGTGGGAGTTTACACCGGGATTCTTCTCAGTGCACTCAGTGCTCGGCCACTTTGGAACAGTGCCTTGCTTGGACCACTGTTCTTGCTCTCCGGACTTTCTGCCGGTGCCGCCCTGATGCATATCCTTACGGAGATCACGGGGAAAAATGAAGAGGATGCTAAAAAGCAGCGTCCCTGCATGAAGCTTCTGTCGATGTGTGTGATCTGGCTCCGTCCCAAATCCGGAGAAGACCACAAACTCACCAAACTCGACAACGTCGTTCTAATGATGGAGTTCGGAGTAATCTGCCTGTTTTTCATCGGTCTGATTTCATCCAGCCAGGTTGCCCAGGATGCCGCCCAGCTATTGCTCACTGGATCCTACGCCGCAGCCTTCTGGTGTTTCGTCGTCATCCTCGGAATCCTCGTCCCGCTGCTTCTCCAATTTTTGCAGAGTAAACATCGTATCCAACAGAACCTGATCCCTGCGATCATGGTCCTCGGAGGTGGACTTGCACTTAGATTCATCATCCTCTACGCCGGACAAGCCAGCCACTGGTAATCATTAAACTCTAAGTTCTAAAAACCAACTTCAAACTAACTAAACTATGTCAAACACCACCACTACCCAACCCACCAAATACGGAAACCCGTATCTGTGGGGATTTATTCTGGGACTCGTTCTTCTCGCGGCCTTTGTCGTGATGGGCCGTGGTCTCGGCGCATCCGGCGCATTTAACAGCGTGCTCACTTACGTCTTGAATGTCGTCGCTCCCGACCACATTGTGGGTAACGATTACTACACCGGCTACCTCAACGGTGGAGCTCCACTCAAGTCATGGCTCCTCTTTGAAGTCGTCGGCGTGCTCATCGGTGGATTCCTCTCTGGAGCACTCTCCAAACGTCTCAAGTTCACCATCGAAAAAGGACCGAATGCAACCACGCGGAATCGTTTGATCTTTGCCCTTATCGGTGGAGCCATCATGGGTGTTGGTGCTAAAATGGGACTCGGTTGCACCAGTGGCCAGGCACTTACCGGGGGAGCTTTGCTTAACGCAGGAAGCTGGGCTTACATGATGTGTGTCTTTGGCGGAGCCTATGCCTTCGCCTGGTTCATGAGAAAGCAATGGAACTAATCACTAACACTTCACGAAACAACTTAATTTTTTTACGACTATGAATTTTCCACTTTTTAAATTTGAGCCCCTCCTCAGCGGAGGTTTTGAACAAGGCTTAATTGTCGCCCTTATCATCGGCATCGTTTTTGGCTTTGTGCTCGAACGTGCAGGTTTCGGCAGCTGCCGCAAACTCGCCGCCCAGTTCTACTTCAAAGACCTCGCCGTTTTTAAAGTCATGTTTACCGCCATCGTTACCGCGATGGTTGGAGTTTACTTCCTTTCCGTCTTCGGTGTGCTCGATATCAACCTCATTTATAAAACCGATACGATTTTGGTGCCTCAGATCGTCGGAGGTCTTTTGCTCGGTGTCGGTTTTGTCGTCGGCGGCTACTGCCCCGGCACATCAGTCGCCGCTTTGGGTACGGGTAAAATCGATGCTTTGGTTTTCCTCGCAGGTGTGATGGGCGGTCTCTTCTTCTACGGTGAGATCTTCATGGATATCAAAGACTGGGTGAAGCCGGAGGATGTTAGCGTCATCACACTCGATAAGCTCACTGGCATCCCCTACGGCATCCTCGTCTTCGCTGTGGTTCTCATGGCTGTCGGTGGATTTATCGCCGCAGAATGGGCCGAGAGAAAACTCTCAGGCAAAGAGCAAGGGACTCCCGCTCTTTCGGATAGCTCATCGCTGCTCAACACATCTCGCATCATCATGCTCGGACTCCTCGGTGCAGGCTTCATCGGCCTATTCCTCGGTAGCCCTTACGGTAGCACCAAGGTGAATGTTGATACCACAGAGCTCGCCCGCATTTCTGCGACTTCCGCAGATAAAGTGAAAGCTGAAGACCTCGCTGACAGCATTATCCGTGGAGATGACGATATCTTACTCATTGATGTTCGCGCTTCCAAGGCATACGCAACTTACTTCATCCCCGGTGCCCTCAACATGGAAATCAACTCTGATGACTTTGCTGACCTCCCACGCAACGAAAATATCGTCATCTACTCCGACAACGGAGAAGCTACGGCCAAGGCATGGTTTATTCTCAAAGCTCGCGGATACAAATCTGTCAGAAGTATCGACGGAGGACTGAAGTCCTGGATGGACAACGTGCTCTATCCGGCGAAACCCACCGATACCAGAAAAGCCGCTCAAGAAGCCTTCGCCAAACGTGCAGCTGTCGCCAAACACTTTGGAGGAGAAGCACAAGGTGACGATGGCTCCAAGACTATCCGCAAAGCGCCCACGCCACCACCTGCACCCTCAGGAGCCGCGCCGAAAAAGAAAAAGCGCAAATCCCGCGAAGGCTGCTAAATTACCCTCGTGACCCAACGTCTCAAATACCTGTTTCCCATCGGAGCCATTCTCGTGATTCTCTGGGCGCTTCACTATACAGAAAATCCAAGCTCACCTTCTTCTTCGGAGGTTTCAGCGCCTGAGGCCGCCCCCAAAGAATCTTGTCTAACATGCCACTCCGGCATGACAGGATTCACCGCTTCTCACAATCCTGAAAAAATAGGATGCGTCTCCTGTCATTTGGGAAATCCCAACACAGAAAATAAAGAAGCAGCCCACGACAACATGATCGTCATTCCCGGCAACCTCTCAGATGCCGCTCTGACCTGTAGCTCATCAGGCTGTCATGTCGGCACCAATATTCGCGTGAAATACTCACTGATGAACACCATGAGCGGTGTCGTAGGGGTGGATAAATACGTTTTCGGCGAGATCGCTACCCTAGACGGCCTCCATGACATCAAAGCGCTGGGCACCTCTGCCGCCGATACCCATCTGCGGAATCTCTGCGCCTCATGTCATCTTGGAAATGACAAGTTAGAAACGGGGCCGGTCTCTGAACTCACCCGAGGTGGCGGATGCAACGCCTGCCACCTTAACTACAGCCCCGAGGCTAAAAAAGCCCACGCAGATTACCACCGGTATGAAAAGAAGATCCTACCGACCGTTCACCCGTCGCTTTCTCTCCACGTCACTAACGACCATTGTTTCGGCTGTCACAGTCGCTCGGGCCGACTCTCAACCAACTACGAAGGCTGGCACGAAACTCAACTCAAACCCAGTGAAATGGCGGGTAAAAAGAACCTACGTCTCCTCGAAGACAACCGCGTTTTTACCTACATCCAAGACGATGTACACCACGCCAAAGGACTGGATTGTATCGATTGCCATAGCTCGCTGGATGTCATGGGGTATGGCGTCTTCGCGCACCAGGAAGATGCCGTCCAGGCCGATTGCCGCGACTGCCACAACCAAGAAAAAGCAACGACAGTCAACTTTGATAGACTCGATGACGAGTCCAAACGGATCGTCAAACGTAGAGGCATCGACTCGAGTCATCGCTTTGTAGTGAGTCAAAAATCCAATGCTGCCCTGATCAACGTATTTCTCAACAAAGAGAACGAGCGGATGATGATCGGGAAAAACACGGGCAAATCATTTAAACTAACAGCCCCTAGCTCCAAGTGCACTCAGGGAGGGGCGCACGCGGACATCACCTGCAGTGCCTGCCACACCAAGTGGGCGCCGCAATGCATCAGTTGTCACACCGACTACAATACCACTCAGGAAAGCTATGACCTTTTATCCAATCGCGACAAGATGGGGTCATGGCAGGAAGAAGGGGCTCACTTTTTTGCGGAGTATCCAGCCCTTGGAGTGGTGGAGAAAGAGGGGGATCGAAAAATACGAACCTTCATCCCAGGAATGATAATGACCTTGGATCAGTCCGGATTCTCAGGGAAAAAGAACGATGTATCGCACCATCGCTTATACGCGCCTACTTCGGCCCACACGATCGCCGCCAAGGGGCAGAGCTGCAAAGGCTGTCACAATAATCCCGTGGTGCTTGGATATGGAAGAGGGGAGATGACCTACGAAAAACAGAAGCGACAATGGTCATTCAAGCCGCAATTCAACCTTTGGAAAGAAGACGGACTTCCGCTCGATGCTTGGATTGGATTTTTACAAAAATCCCCGGACAAGAAAAATGCCACCCGTACTCACGCCAGATCATTCAATCTTAGCGAGCAGCAGAAAATACTCCGCGTCGGCGCATGTCTAACCTGTCATGAAGAAAACTCGCAAGTCAGCCAAGACATGCTCAAGGATTTTTCAAAAACCATCGAGCGTAAAATTGATCAATGCGCAGATTAGCTGTGAAATATGGAGTGGAGACTTCTAGTCTCCGACTGCCTATCGCGAATCAACCCAAATAATCAGGATATGAATTCACCATTCATAATTCATCATTCACAATTCCGCCGCAGGCGGTTACCGGATGATTCCGCGTTCGCTGGAACGGATAAACTCGATGAGCTTGGCGACTGAGGCATCGCTCGCCACTTCGTGCTCAGCAAACTCATCCAAAATGAGAGTGAGGTTCCCTTTTTTCTTGAGGAATAGTTTTTTGTAGGCCGTTTTAAGAGCTTTGCGAGTTTCATCTGAAAATCCACGACGCTGAAGCCCGATAAGGTTAATACCGCGCACGGACGCTGGGTTGCCCTCTACAATCGTAAACGGGGGCACATCCTGTGGGATGCGTGAGCAACCACCAATCATACAATGCTCACCAATGCGGGAGAACTGATGCACGGCGGAAAGCCCGGAGATGATGGCGTAGTCGAAAACCTCACAATGCCCGCCAAGGGTGGCATTGTTGGAGAGGATGCAGTTGTTTCTGACGTGACATTCGTGACCGACGTGGGAGTAGGAGAGAAAGAGGTTGTCGTCGCCAATCCGTGTTGGGATTTCTTCAGTGGTGCCTCGATGAATGGTGGTGTTTTCCCGGAATGTATTGCGGTCGCCAATTTCTAACGCAGTGGGTTCACCCGCATATTTCATATCCTGGGTGAGATGACCAATGGCCGCAAATGGGAAAAAGGTGTTCTCCACTCCGATGCTGGTATAGCCCTCGATCACAACATGGGACTTCAGCACGCTACCGGCACCAATCTTGACGTTGGCCCCGATCACGCAGTAGGGTCCGATTTTAACGTCGGAGGCAATCTCTGCAGCGGGATCGATGATGGCGGTGGAATGAATCATGTTTTTAGTGGAAATGAACGAGGGTGTTTGAAGGTCTGCCAGCAAGCTTATCGCTTGGTCAGAGCTACCTTGAGTTGGGCGCTTGAGGCAACTTCACCGTTGACGAGGCATCGACAGTTAGCGGAGACGATATCGCGCCGAACGCTCATGATTTCAGCCTCGATAAACAAGGTGTCACCAGGCAAGACGGGCCTGCGCCATTTCACTTTATCCACGCTCATGAAGTAACCGATTTTGTTAGCATGTTCAGGTAAACGGAGCACGCAAACCGAGGCAACTTGTGCCATCGCCTCAACCTGAAGCACGCCAGGCATGATAGGGTGATCGGGGAAGTGGCCTTGAAAATAAGGCTCGTTGATGGTCACGTTTTTGATGCCGGTGCACTTGGTATCGCCTTCAAAATCAATAATACGGTCAACCATCAGGAACGGATAACGGTGTGGCAGGATTTTCATCAGGCCGTTGATGTCAAAGACCGCTTCGCCTGTTGGGATTTTTACTTGAGGAACCATGGTGCGCATACGGAGGTATTCGCGTTTCATGGTCGATGCCATCTGGGTGTTCGGGCTGTGGCCCGGCTTGACGCAGATGACGTGTCCCATGATGCGCTTTCCGCTGAGCATCAAGTCGCCAATGACGTCCAGTGCCTTGTGGCGGGCGAACTCGTTGGTGTAGCGCATCGGCTCTTTGCTGAGCACTTCCTCGCCACGGACCACAACAGCATTTTCCAAGCTGCCGCCTTTGATCAGTCCTTTGTCGAGCAGTGGCTTGACGTCTTCGTAGTAAACAAAGGTGCGGGCGGGGGCGATTTCCTTTTCGTAGAGCTCAGGAGTGACCTCGCTGGAAAAGTACTGGGTGAATCGACCATCAGGGCCGACATTGGTCACCGAGATGCGGAATTTTTTATCTGGCACGATGGTGATGATCGAGCCATTTTTCGTTTCCATGTGGATAGGCTCGCGGATTTCGTAAACCTTCCGCGGTTTGTCCTGCTCTTCGATGCCTGCTTTTTTAATCAGCTCGACATAAGGTTGGGAGGAGCCATCACCGATGGGGGGCTCGTTGGCGTCCATCTCGATAATGGCATTATCAACACCCATACCACAGAGGGCGGATAGAATGTGCTCTACGGTGTGCACCTTCACCGAGCCCTCGGCCAGTGTGGTGGAGCGCTCTACGGTTTGCACCTTATCCACATCGGCATCGATGAACGGCTGATCGGGTAAATCGATACGTCTGAATTTGAATCCGTGCCCAGTGGGGGCAGGTTTTACGGTCAGAGTCACTTTTTCTCCTGTGTGCAATGATGTTCCCTCCAGCGAAGCTGCGGAGGCGACTGTATGTTCCATCTCGGTTGACATGTCAATGTGTATAAGTGGTCAGCAACCTCTGGTCAAGAGCCAAGGGGGCCGCCGATGGCGGAAACTCCAAACTCTAAAAACCAACCATCAGTCTAAATCAGCGTAATCAGTGGCATAACCACAAACCAAGCATATCAACTTCGCGCATTTGCGTATTTCGCGGTTAAAAATAAATGGGTCAACGCCACGTAAAAGGCGGTGCCTCACGTGGCAGGCCTGAGCAAATTCTGAAAAATTCTGTTAATTCTGTTAATTCTGTCGAGCGCCGCAGGCAACTTGTCCGCCATAGCTTCAGCGAAGGAGGATCAACCGAAGCTTCAGTGTATTACGTAATGCAAAAAAAATTACAAAAATCTTCCAAGGAATTTTCTCCTCGTGTGTCTTAAGGAGTGAAAGCATGATGCCAACCAATGCCACCGCAAGCCCAACATAAGGTGGTGAAGCTCCGCCCAAACATTTCAACCAGCGTGAGAGACTCCACCAGTATCCCGAAAAAACCCAGCATCGAAGACCTCTTCGGTGCCGAGGAGTCGCCGTTGCTGCGCTACGCCTACGGCATGGTGGCTAGGCGTGAGGTGGCGGAGGAAATCGTCCAAGACGCCTTCCTCAAGCTGCACAAACACTGGAAAGATATCACCACCCCCCGCGCCTGGCTCTACCGAGCGACCCGCAACCTCTGCCTAAATTACCTCCGAAAACACCAACGCGAAACCCTCAGTGAAGAATCCGACAGCAATCCCAGCCCCAACGACAAACCCGATGAACAGCTCGGCAGGATGGAAGCGATGGGCACTCTTAAAATTCTCATCGAAGAACTCCCCGCCGCCGACCGCAAACTCATTCAACTCAAATACCACGACGAACTCAGCTATGGAAACATCGGCAAAAACCTCAAACTCAACGCCGGCACCGTCGGCTACAAACTTCACCACGTGCTCAAACACCTCTCCCAAGCCCTTCAAAAATCCGGCATCACCTCGAGTCGGGGGTAACACTCTCCTCAATTTCCAAATAACAATTTCCTAATTCCCATCCACCATGTCCAACGATCTCCATACTTACATTGAACCCGAACTCGAAGCGCGGATCACCGCCCTTGTGCTCGGGGAGGTGGGTGAGTTCGATGTCGATGAACTCGAACGTATCATCCAAGAGCAACCCGAACTGCAAATCTTCCGCCGTCGGATGGAAGCGATGCATGACCTTCTGGGGGAAACCGTCAAGTCGGAGAAAGACGAAAACTGGCAACTGTCGGGTGATCGCCGAGCCGAGCTCCGCCGCACCTTTTCCAAAAAGCCAGAGTCTACTCGTCGTCAGTCGAGTGTCATCACCCGCACGCAATGGCGCTCTGTCATCGGGATTGCGGCCTGTCTGGCAGTTTCTTTTGTGCTTTATTTTATGCGTGTTGAGGTATCAGAAGATCGCTTCACTACCGAAGTTGTTTCCTATCAGGCCGCTTACGAAGAAGACCTTGTTCCAGCGCCTTCCGATAAAGTATCGGACGATAGACTTTTCAGAAAAGAAGCGCCAGCTTCCCGATCATCAAGAAGGTCGCGGGTGGCGGTAGTTGAAGAGGTAGTAGCTCCTCCCGCGCTCGGCCTACGGAGTGCAGGCAAGAAGAAGGCAAGCAAAGAAAGCAGCATCGCCCATCACAGTCTTAAAAAACGATCCATGGCTCGTGCCATCGAGCATAAACCATCCGCCCTCAGCTCCTCCATGGCCAAGGTAATTGCATCCAACACATCATCCGACACCGCCATCCCCGTGCCAGAAATGGATGAGCCAGATCCCTCCGTTGCTTTTGGCGATGGTGACGACTTTGGGGATGGTTGGGGTGATGGCGAAAGTAGTGGAGCTTTTGGTTCTAGGAAAATGGCTAAAAACGAAGACGTAGATGCGGATGCTTTTAAATTTAAGGATGATCTTAAAGGTATTAAAATATCAGGAAATCTTGCCTCTCTCGCTGAAACTTCTAATTTCGAAGCGGAAGATTCCTCTGTTAGGGTCACTGGCAGCATTATGACTAGTGAAGACAGCGATGCCTTTGAAGGGTTTACCAGCATGGACAGCCCGATCACTTCGGGCAAGGATACTATTCATGGAGGATCCAAGTATCGTGCATCAGGCAGGTCTGCGACATTTTCTAGTGGCGTCGAAGTTATACGTGAATTTAATTATCCTACAGAATATGAACCACCAGAACCTCCTAACTCCATAGCAGAGGCGTCGAAGCTTAGTAAGGATGAAAAATCAGGTTTTCCTGTAACACCAGAAACTCGAACAGACTCAATAGCTCAAAAAGAAATTGCTCGGCGATCCAGCTCCGTCAAAGGTGCCGATGAAAAGCTCATGTTGGGTCGCGATGCCTATTCTCAACAAAACTACCAAGAAGCAGCTGAGTCTTACCGCGAAGCATTAGCCCAGCTTCCTCCAGGACCCACAACCGATGATCGTCGTCGATCCTATCAAGATCATCTCGGTGATGCTAATGTAGCACTCGCCCAGAAATACCGTCGTATTGGAAAATACGACGAAGCTCGGAAAGCTCTCGAAGAAACCCTCAGCCAAGATCCAACCAATTTTGCTGCCAAAAAACAACTCTCTTATCTCGACGATCCGATCCGGAAAAATTCAGCTTTAACTTTAGAGGGTGGTCAAAATGTCGATAAAGTCCGCAGGCACCTCTACATGGGGGAAGGGTATTACAACCTAGGCCAATACGATAAAGCTGAGGCTGAATTTAAGAAAGTCCTTCTGACGGATAAATTTAACAAAGCATCTCGACGATGGTTAGAAAAAGTAGCTGCCACACAATCCGACTACTACCGCGCCGCCTATGATCACACCCGCGCCAGTCTTCTTGCCGAAGTGGATAAGGCTTGGGAGATGGAAGTGCCAGCTGATCAGCCATCGGCACCACGGGCTAAACTAAAGCCCGCTAAAAAGCCGGCCAGCGTTCCCATGTCCGGTAAGTTAGCGGTGATCAAAGGAGAGTTGGACAAAAAAAATGATCACCTGGCCGAGCTTCGCAGTCGCTTGATGGATGTTGCTGAAAAATCAGGTGTTATCTATTGGGAGACTGAAAAGGGGGATAAGACCATGGGTAACAATAGCGGTCTTGTCGAGATGGCTGAAAAGGAACTTTACCAAGCAGAACGTGATAGAGAACAGCTTACTTTCCAAATAAACAAGCTGCTGGCATTAGACAGCGATGAGCTGGTCACTGTCGTATCTGACTTGCCTGACGTTGGCTACAAAGAGTATTACAATGAATATGTTGAGGCAAAGAGAGACCTTCAGGTGTTAATGGCTGGCGGGCATGGAGAAAATCACCCGGATGTTCTCAAAAGTAAAAAAGCAATATCGGAGCTAGAGGTCAGCTTGGAAAAACGAGCCATCAATGTTCGTGATTCGTTGAAGCATAATTTGTCATTGCTCGATGGTCGGGTGAAAAAAATGCAGGAGGTCGTCAATTCTAAAAAAGTAGAGGGGGCAAACACAGCTCGTGATATTCAGGAGTTCAACATCGCCCGCAAAGAATATCAAACGGCTCTGGCTATTAGGGATGCCGTGGAGGTTAAGTTTGATCGTGAAAACGCGAAAGCGGTAATCGACGGAAAAATGCAGCCCACGAAGCCAACCATCCCATCCCCCAAACGTCCCGAGCCTCTCCCGGAAGAAACCAATACCTCCGCCCAGCCATTTTCCACCTTCTCCCTCAACGTCTCCGATGTTTCCTTCAAGCTCGCTAAAGTCGCCTTACTCGAAAAAGGTCAGTGGCCAGAGTCTTCGAAGGTGCGCACCGAGGAGTTTGTAAATGCCTTCGATTACGGCGATCCCTCACCGCGCCGTGGGGAGTCGGTTGCCTGTGCCATCGAGCAAAGCACCCACCCGTTCCTCCAGCAACGCAACCTCCTCCGCATCGGGATGAAAACCGCTGCGCTCGGCCGCTCCAACCCGCTCCGACTCACCGTTTTGCTCGATAACTCGGGCTCGATGGAGCGGGAAGACCGCGAGGCATCTGTGCTCGCCGCCATCCGCGTGCTCGCCGCCCAGCTCGGACCTCAGGATAAAATTACCCTCGTCGGCTTTGCCCGGACACCTCGATTATTAGCCGACCGGATAAGCGGTGACCAAGCTGGCAAACTTGTTAACATCGTCGCCAATACCCCCAGCGAAGGTGGCACCAACATCGAAGAAGCTCTGCTGCTCGCCCGCAAACTTGCGAAACGTCAGCACACCGAAGGAGCCCAGGATCGGATCGTCCTCATCACTGATGGCGTCGCCAACCTCGGCAACACCGTGCCGGAAGAACTCTCCCGCCAGATCGAAATCATGCGTCAAGATGGGATTGCGTTCGATGCCTGCGGCGTTGGTGCCGAGGGGTTGAACGATGAAATTCTTGAGGCCATGACCCGCAAAGGAGATGGTAGGTATTACTTCCTCAACCGACCCGAAGACGCCGATAGCGGCTTTGCTAAACAGCTTGCCGGTGCGCTTAGCCCAGCGGCGAAAAATGTAAAAGTGCAAGTGGTGTTTAACCCGAAGCGTGTTTCAAAATACAGATTGCTAGGGTTTAATAAACATCGGCTCAATAAAGAAGATTTCAGAAACGATCAAGTGGACGCTGCGGAAATGGCTGCCGAAGAGGCTGGAAATGCTGTCTATCAAATTGAAGTTAATCCAAACGGAGAAGGGGAACTCGGCGAGGTGTTTGTGCGGTTTCTCGATGCGAATATGAATCGGATGGTCGAGCGTAGCTGGCCGCTGGCCTACGAGTCGCAGGTGAAGGCATTCGACCTCACCACGCCATCGATGCGGCTCGCCGGAGTGGCCAGCCAGTTAGGCGAAAAACTTCACGGCACCGATGCCGGCTCGGTCCGATTCCAAAACATCTCCAACACCCTCGGCAGCCTCCGCGCCCATTACAGCCACAACCAAAAAGTCCAAGACCTCATCCGCATGTGTGAGAAAGTGAAGTGATGGGGTGCTCCTCACTCCATATTATTTACATCCCCTTTACCCATCCCACCACAATCCCATGATAAAAAACACCATGTCCTCAATCAAAAACCTATCCGCGTTATTCGTTCTTTTCTCGGTGTGCTTCTCTTTTGCTTCTCCTATCACGGCCCAGGAATCTCCGAGCGCGGGGGTGAGCGCTACGGTGGACGAACATGGTGCCGGTGCCATCACGCTCACGGCCAAGGGCACTCTCCCGAAGCCACCTTTGTTTTTCACCGCAGACGTCCATCCGATCGCCTCGATCACTGCCAAAGCCATTACCCAACAAATCACCCTCAACCTCAAAGTCCACCAAGGTCGCCCCGAGCTGTTAACGCTTGAGGTGAAAGGGGAGGGGGAAATCACCCTCGTCACCGGCGGCGGACTCACCGACTGGGCCGTGCGCACCTCCGCCGATGGCACTCAACGCTTCCTCGATCTCAAACCCACCCTCACCAAAGGCAAACCTAGCCCACGCGAACTCAACCTCGTGATCCTCACAAAATTCGAGATCAAATCCCTGCCCACATCAGCAAAGCTCCTCACCCTGAACCCCGGAAAAGCCGTTGGATTTTCCTCCAAACTCATCCTCGTCCATCCAGGCATCGATGCCCGAATCTCCAGCCTCTCCGGTCTCCTTCCCCTCGAAAAAGACTGGCAGTTCTCCGCCGCCGGCGAACACACACTCACGCTCCAGCTCTACCCATCCGGTGCCGCGCCGGAAGCCGTCGAACTTCGGGGTGCCCGCCTTATTGGCTCCTTCGATGAAAAACTCAAAAGCGCCCGACTCACCCTCACGGCCACCGCCCACGTCACTGACCCCGACGGCGGAAAAATCGATTTTCTCAACGGCCAAGCCGCCATCAGCAACATCCAGACCGATGCCGATTACAGTCTCCAACTTGTCACCAAAAACAACACGACTCACTACCAAATGGTGTTTGATCGTGCGGGCTCGTTTCCTGTGCAGTTAGAAATCATAGCCAAGATCAACGATAAACATCCTAAGTGGCCGGGGTGGAATGTCGTGGACTTCACCGCCCCCCAGGGAGCCGTTGTGCCCCTCCAATTCACTGGACTAGGCGCCAGCGTGCTATTCTCCGAAACCCAACCTGTCCTCCTCCGCACCCTCAACAACACATGGCGCGGATTTCTTCCCGCCAGCGGCCACTGCCTGATTGCTTGGAAAAAAGGGCGCAAGGCGGGCGATGGTAAACTTGCCTTCACCAGCAATGGCCTCAGCGACATCACCGTCGGTGCCGGCCTGATGCGGCAGACCGAAAACATCCGACTCAAAATCCTCCAGGGAAAACTCAACGAACTCACCCTGAGGATGCAAGGTCCCGGAGAGGTGCTCGACGTCGAGGGCACCCACATCGCCGGGTGGTCGGTGGAAAAAGGCACACAGGGAAATGACCGACTCCTCAAGGTCCGACTCTCCCTTCCGCTCGACAACGTAGGTGTTCTGAAAATACACAGCCAGCAAGCGCTCAAACCTTTCCCCATCACTGCCACACCGCTCCAGCTCACCCCGATCGGCGTGCTCCGTCACTCAGGCCACGTCCGACTCAGCAACGCCGGCGCCGTCCGACTTGAAACCGCTGAGGTGAAAGGCATGATGCAACTTTCCCCTGATCAATTTCCAGGTCAAATCTCCAAAAAAAACAAAGCCCGCCAAGAGTTTGTCTTCCGTTATCCATCGGCTGATTACGCATGGAAAGTGCGGGCCGATCAAATTCTCCCCGAGGTATCGCTGAACCAAGTGGTCGTCTATCAGCAAACCGAAAGCGACCGCGTGATCCACGCCAGCATCGAGCTCGACATCCGCGAGGCTGCCCTGCGCGAGTGGGAGCTGCGCGTCCCCGATGGCTACGCCGTGGCATCACTCAGCGGTGCGGAAGTGGCGGATTATGTCGTTGGCACGAAGCCCGAAAATGGTCTACGCGATATCAAGGTCCTGTTCAAAAAAGCTGTGTCGGGTCGGCAACTTATCAAAATTCGGTTGGAGAAAAATGCCCCGCCCGTCGCGGGTTCTTGGGTCTTACCCGTGCTCGAATTTCCCGGAGCAAAATCCGTCCGTGGTCACCTCGGCATCGCCGCCGCTGCCGGGTGGAGGGTCGTTCCAGGAAAACTCACCAAACTCACCGAAACCCCACTGTCGTATTTTCCCCTCAAAGACCCTGACCTCCAGCAAAGCTACCGGCTTCGCGAAATTGGCTGGAGTGCTGAGATGATCATCGAAGCCCGTGAGCAGAGCGTGCAAGCGGATGTGTTTCACCTCTATTCCCTCAAAGAAGGAATGGCTTACGGGTCAGTGCTGTTGAATTATTTTGTGGTGGGTGCCCCCGTGAATCAATGGGAGCTCTCCATCCCGCGAAGCTACGGCAATGTAAATATCGAAGGCCTCAACGTCCGCCAATGGCGGCGTGTTGATGATGAGAAAAGCGACAAAGTCATCGTTCAGCTCGAGCAGCCGATCAGTGGCCCCGCTACGTTGTTAGTTACTTATGAAAATGCGATGAGCGCCCGTGGTGGAAAGCTGGCACTCGGAGAAGTTCGCCCACTGAACGTCCAGAGCGAAAGCGGATTTATCGAGGTGGTCAGTCCCGTTCTTCTCAAACACACCATCGCCAAAACCTCACCCGGATTATTGAAAATCAGCGCCCAGGAGTTGCCGGCTGAGTTCCGCATGCTCACCACCGCACCCGCTCAGGCCGCTTGGCAATACGCCGCTCGCCCGTTTGATCTCGCCATCGATATCACATGGTTTCACCCCGGAAAAACCCTCGAACAAGTGGTCGATTTCGCCAAACTCAGCACCACCGTCTCCCGCGATGGTCAGGTGAAAACTGAAGCCGAGTTTTACGTCCGCACCCGGGGTCGCCAACCGATGCGGATGACGCTCCCCGCAGGTAGCAAACTTTGGGAAGCCCGCGCGGATGGAAAAATCATCACCGCCCGACTCGATGGAGATCAATACCTGCTCCCGCTTCCTGTAGGTGACGATCCCAACAAACCTGTCAAAGTCACCATCCGCTACGGAGGTCACGGCGCCGAGGCCGCAGGCTCAAAGTCTGGCAGAAAAGTCAAAATTGGAGCCCCCGTCCTCACCGCACCACTCATCATCGCTGGTTGGGAAGTTCGCGGCGAGCGGGGGATGATGTTGGTCCCTGCCGATAACGATTCGGGAGTGCGCAGACTCCCGCTCACCGAAACCGGATTCGAGAGTTTTCGGGGGCGCGGTATTTCTCTCGCAGTGATTGCCGCTCTCTTTATCGGTGGGGTCTTTTTCCTCCGACGTCCTAAGCCCACAGGCACAAATCTCGTGCTCGCCAACCTTTGGCTGGTCCTCGTTATTGGCCTGTCGATCTCGATGGCGCTCACCATCTGGTCCGAGCGTCGCATCAACCTCGCTCATTTGGAAATCACCGCCCAGGTCGTTAGCCCGGACTCTCCTGTGAGTGTGGTTCTTGAAAATGTCACCCCATGGCAAGCGATGGTTTCTGGGTTGGGGATCGCTGCTTCCGTGGTGGGTGTGATTGTTTTGTTAGCCAGTTTTATCATCAGAAAAATCGACATCTTCCCTGTGCGTGTTTTAGCTATCGCAGCCATCATTGCTGGCATCCTTGCCCAGTGTGGCGGCGGCGCGGGCCTTATGGGTTTGGTCGCCGCTCTCGCTGCTGTCTTGTTAGTCTCATCCCTCATCCACACATTCAAATTCTGGAGCCGATGGAACACCGCCCGCAAAGAGCAACGCCGCATCGACGACAAAGAAACGGCCGAGGCACTCTCCTTGGGCTCATCCGATAGCGCAGCTCACAGCATCGTGCCTCTCCTCGTGATCGGTCTCAGCATCGCTGGCATGATGTTCGGTGGTGACCTTCAGGCAAAGTCGATTGTGAAAGCTCCACAAAATCAGGAGGTTCACGCCGTCGATTCCATGGTGCAGACGTGGAAGATCGAAAAAGAACGACTGCTCGCGACCATCGACATTTCGCTCAATGCCAAAGAAGGAACCAGCTATCTATTACTCCAGGAACCCGCCGTGCTCACCTCCTTCACTGGCGAAGGCCTACGTGTCAGCAAGATCAAGAAGGACGGAAAAAACGTCTGGATGCTAGCGGTTGACACCTCGGGCGCGCACACCGCTACCACAACGTATGAGATGGCCATGCCGGAGAAACGTGCCAATTTCATCCTGCCCACCGGCCCCGCCAGCGTGCAAAAAATCACTGCTGAAATTAAAGAGCCGGGGCTGGAACTTTTCTCACACGCTGCCGTGCAAACGTTAAGAAATGTCGGTGGCACCGGAGCCGTCGAGCTTGTGCTCGCGCCGCTGCCGCAGATCGTCATCGGCGTGCGCCCAAGAGGTCGCGATATCAGTGCCGAGCAAACCAAGTTCTACGCTGAGATCGCGAACCTTTACCTGCCTTCGCCCGGTGTGGTCGATGGCATTCACCGCGTGAGCATCCGTCCGTCCAGTGGCAAGGTCGATCACTTGGTGCTCACCGTGCCCGCCGGGTTTACCGTCGGTGAGGTCACGGGTGATCCCGTGGGTAACTGGAGGTTTGACCCAGCAACACGCAAACTCAGCGTCGATATCCAACCTGCGCAGTCGAAATTATTTAAAATCAACATTCAGACCCAACGTGGCCTGTCCGCCCTGCCAGCTGAGGTGAATTTAGCCACTCTCACGATCGCAGACGATGCCGGGGAAACAAACATGTTAGGTCTTGCCTTCGGCACCGAAGCCCAGCCGGGGAAAATCACCGTCGAGAAACTCTCTGTCGTCAACGTTGATGACTTTGACGCCTCGCTGATCCCTCTCACCAGCCAAGGAGGTAAAGCGCGCCCCCGTGGGATTTTACACAAAGTTTACCGTAGCGCCTCCGGTGCCGGGAGCCTCACGCTGCAAGTAGCCCCCGTCATGCCCGAGGTGCGTGTGGTGTCCAGCCAGGAGCTCACGCTCGGCAGCGAGCGCATCCTTCTCTCCGCCGTGCTCAATGCCAACATCACCCGATCCGGCATTTTTAAACTCAGCTTCAAGGTGCCCGACGGGATGGAGGTGGAGTCGCTCACCGGCTCATCGCTCAGCCATTGGACGGAGAGTGTGAATGAGGAAGAAGACAAACAACGCACCGTCACCCTGCACTTGAATGGCCGCACGCTCGGGATGCAGAAGTTTGCCCTATCGCTCACTGGCCCACCTGCTAAGATTGGGAGCCAAGGTGAGTGGTTGGTCCCTCGACTCCTCCTCAACGAAGCCGTGCGCCAGAGCGGTCAGCTGATTGTGATGCCTGAAAAAGGTATCCGCGTTCGCGCCATCAAACGTAATAATGTCTCGCGGCTCAATGCCCAGAGCAATCAAACGATCAATGCGCGGGTGAAAGAAAGCGGCGGCCTCGCCTTCCGTATTTTGCAGTCGGACTGGTCACTGACTCTGGGTATCGAAAAACTTGAAGCCTGGATCACCGCCAGCGTTTTACACGAGGTTACTCTGCGTGAGGGCCAAACCCGCACTCGACTCTCCGCTATCTATCAGATCGAACACGCCTCCGTCAAATCCATCCGCATCAACCTCCCCGGACTGAGCCCCGAAGAAGCCCGCACCGTCCGCGCCAGTGGAGCGGCCGTCAAAGGCATCACTCAGTTGGATGAAAAAGGAGGCCTTTGGGAAATTCAATTCCGCCGGGGGATTCTTGGGTCCGTGCCCGTTCAGATTGAATACCAGCGTAGCGCGGACCGACAGAAAAAGGTCAGCGAGCAGATCCAACCCGCCATTTTCCCTCAGACGAAACGACTCGCCTATTTCATGGCCATCCGCACCACCGGTCGACTCGATATGCAGCCAGGAAAACCCGCCCGAGGATGGCGCCGTGCCGACTGGTCGGCCGTTTCCAGCAAGCTCCGCAACCCGGCCGACACCAGCATGCCCGACCTCTGCTATCGACTCAGCGAACCCGAGGGCGCACTCACTGTTTCTCTCAAACGTCACCAAATGGCGGACACACTCAAGCTCCGTGTGAGCGGTGGAAACATGATGACGATATTCTCGCCCATTGGCGAATCTCTCACATCGGTGAGTCTTTCCGCCCGCGTGTTGGAAAAAACCACCCTGCGGATCACCCTGCCGGAAAACGCCCAGCTCTACAACGTCCGCGTGAATGACGCCTCGGTCACGGTGGTGCGCGAAGGAGACACCCATCTCTTCCACGTCTCCCCACGATCATTCGATAACGATGAGGCAGATATTTCACTTGTATATTCCAGCCTCTCCGATGGTAAAGACATCCAACTCGCCGCACCGAGCTTTAACGTGCCTATCGAATCGCTCACCTGGGATGTGTTAGTGCCAGAAGGATACAAACTTGATGGTCATACTGGTGGGTTTGAAATGCGTGGCAGTCAGGGGGTGGTGGATTACAACTTGGAGGACTACCTAGCCCTCATTAACCGCCAGCGCAGTCAAGAAGCCCAGCAAGGTGTGGTGTCGCTCCAAAAAGCAAGCGACTACATGCGTGCCGGAAAACGCAAAGAAGCTGCCAAGGAGTTAGAAAAGGTCACAAAAAACCGGTCGGTCGATGCGGCATCCAATGAAGACGCCCGCGTCCAGCTATTCCAGCTCCAATGCCAGCAAGCGACCTGGGGGTTGAACACGCGCCGTCAGCGGATTTACCTCGATAACAAAGCTGCCGGAAATGGTGTGGTTGCCAACGCCGCCCTCGAAGACTCCGCCTACAACAATCCGATGTTCCAAGGAAAAAAAGACTTCGACGTCCGCCAGGTTGACGACTTCCTCCGTGGCAACACGCTGGAGGAAAAGAAATCGCTCAAAAACATCGCCAAGCGACTCATCGGTCAGCAGCTCGCCACCGAGCCCGCCCCGCAAACCATCAGCACCATCGTCCGTGGCCGAGGCGAAGTGCTCCGGTTCACCCGTGGTATTCAAGTCGATGGCGGTGGCCCGCTCGGCCTCCAACTCGACATCGAATCTACCACCGCCCCCAGCCTCGCATGGAGCTTTATCACACTACTCGCCCTCGGGTTCATCAGTGCCACCGCCATAAAAATATGGAGTGGAGACTTCTAGTCTCCGTCTGCCTATCGCTGATCAGCTCAAGTCAGACGAAAGGCAGTAAAGCAGGAGGACAAAATTGTCCTCCCTCCGGACTTATTATCAGACCAGTTTGTTTAGCTTGATGTTTCATCTCTCAAACGCCATAACTTGGCTATGAAGTCTCTACTCAAAAAGCCTTACAAGCTTTAGTTTGTTAGAAAACATCGCACGGTCAATCGTGCCGTTTTCGCTGTAACCCGAAGCTCCGAGGCTCTACAGGAAAGCCAATATCGAACACAAAGCAACACGCTGGCGTGTGAAAAATATCCTCGACGCCCATTAAGTCGTTCAGTAGCGTGAGGAACCTATGAAACTAACGACCCCTGCAATTGTTCTCTGTTTGCTCTTCTCCCTCATGCCTTCCTTGCAGGCGCAGGAAAAATCATTCGACCCTCTGGGTCATGAGGCTGAGGCATCGTTGCCTCGTCAAGTGCGCGTTCAAGTCGAATACATCGAGCTTTCTTTGGAGGAGACAAGTGCTTTAATGGCCGATTCTAAAGCGTCAAAAAGTGACATCGTTCTCAGAGAACACGTCACAGCTCTAATCAAAGCGAAAAAAGCCAAAATAATAGCCTCTCAAATGCTGGTTGCCCGGAGTGGTGAGAAGGCTACTTCCGAGTCGATCCGTGAGTTCATCTACCCGACTGAGTATGAGCCAGCGAACCTTCCCGAGAAGGTGACCTTCGAAAAAGGAACGGAGAGCAAAACAACCCTCAAGGATCTCGCCACACCGCCAACCCCCACAGCTTTTGAAACTCGTAATCTGGGAGCGACTCTGGAAGTTGAGCCGACCATTGGCGAGGGTAATCGAAC
>Ga0256845_1000986_pt1 | contig 24305 bp, 20 predicted proteins | sample RiftiametaG_FD_189101 | JGI IMG/M metagenome (GOLD analysis project Ga0256845, IMG submission 189101) | Tube worm associated microbial communities from hydrothermal vent at the East Pacific Rise, Pacific Ocean - Riftia | ecosystem: Host-associated > Annelida > Integument > Unclassified ... | reverse complement strand
TTATAACGAAATAATATAGCCATGATTATATTTTATATCCAGTATGGTTTGTCTATAAGATTATGTATGACCCGGGGTCGAGCTCCAGAAGTCTTACCTGTATATGAACATTAAAGACAAAAATGGCCAGGATTTTGCTCCTTGTTCATATACAGTTAAGACTTTTGGAGCGGGTATCTGCCAAGTATCTGTATCTGCTCTGTTAATATTTTTTGACCGAGAATTGCTGTTATATTGTGTTGGTCATTGATCTGGGATTAAAGGGCTTTGTTTTTTAAGTATTTGTAATTATAAGAAATATTAATTGTTTTTATAAGAGTTGATTTGTTGCACGATAAAGTTGTTTTATTAACAAGCATGATTTAAAACTTGACGGGCTTTAATTTTTCCCTTATTCTAAAAAAAATATTATTTTATACTCAACTATAGCTTCAGTCAATATTTTGGGAAAAAATGAATATCCAGGTATTAATTATAGACGATGAGATAGATATCGCTCAAACCATAAAAGATTTTCTTGAAGATGAAACTGATTTCAAAGTTGTATTTTCATTTTCAGGAGAAGAGGGACTGAAGATGTTAGATAAAGTCAAACCGGATATCTGCATTGTAGATATGCGTCTGCCAGAGATGACCGGCATTGAGTTTATCCTTAGAACCCATAAAAAATTACCTGAAACCAAATTTATTGTTCATACAGGATCTATCCATTATTCCATTCCTTTAGAGCTTAAACATATGGGTATTACTGAAGATTTTGTAGTTGCGAAACCAGCTTTGGATCTTGCAGTTTTCCATGAAAAAATCAAACAGCTTTTACAATTGTAAAAGAAATTGATTCTAAGAATTTAAGTTAATATTTCAGAGGTAAATCATGATTTTAAAACCAGCAACTCGAGAAAAAAGTATTATCCAAGTCATATCTGTTGGTGTTTTTTTTATTTGCCTTGTTAGTATTGCCATGATTGCAGTTCTATGGATTAAAAGTGATATAAATCAGAATAAGAATCAGGTTCAATATGAAATTGAAAAAGAAAAATTATTTCAAAAACAGATATTAAAAGAACAAGTAACAGAAGTCATCCAATATATTGACTATATGAAAACCCTAACGGAAAATCGTCTGGAAGAATCTATCAGGGAAAGAACTCTTGAAGCCTATGAAATTTCTATTAATCTTTACAACCAATACAACAATATTTTGCCTGATGAAACAATTGAAACTATAATAAAAGAAGCGCTACGACCTATTCGGTTTAATCATGGCAGGGGATATTATTTTATTACATCTTTGCAAGGAATTGAAATTCTGTTTGCAGACAGACCTGAGTTGGAAGGGAAAAAAATACTTAGCATGCAGGATGCTAATGGACGATATGTTATCAAAGATATGATTAAAATAGTGCGGACAAAGGATCAGGGTTTTTATGAATACTTTTGGACAAAACCCGGGTCAAATGACCAATTGGTGCATAAAAAAATCGCTTTTGTTAAATATTTTGATCCCTATTGTTGGCTTATAGGAACAGGAGAATATCTGGTAGACATGGAGCAGGAGATACAAAACGAGGTGTTAAAGCGTATTGAAACCATGAAATTTTCAAAAACAGGATATGTTTTTGCCGGGACTCTGGAGGGATTAACTCTTTCAGGACCTGCCAAAGATAAAAATATGATAAATGTCACAGATATTAAAGGTGTTAAGATCGTTCAGGAATTGATAAGGGCAGCTAAAGCAGGAGGAGGATATGTGGAGTATGAATTGCCTCCATTTGAGGGCTATCTTGCACATAGAAAGATTAGTTATGCCATGGCAGTGCCAGAATGGGGCTGGTATGTAGGCGCAGGATTGAATGTTGAGTCTTTTGATCTGGTTACGATAGCAAAACAGACCGAGTTGAAAAAACGAATCAGGGACAATATTACAAAAACTATGCTTTTTCTTGTGATCCTTATCATCATTATTCTTGCTGCAATTCTTTTATTGTCCAGACAAATCAGGTCAACCTTTAAAACCTTTGAATTTTTTTTTAAAAACGCTGCTTTTACAAAGGAAAAAATTGATATTCAAAATATTCATTTTTCTGAGTTTATTTTCCTGGCATCGTCTGCAAACCAGATGATTGGGGAGATAAACAAATCTGAAAGTAAAATTCTTGAAAATCAAAAAATGCTGGTTCAGACAGAAAAAATGATATCCATGGGAGGGCTTGCTGCCGGAATGGCTCATGAAATTAATAATCCTTTGGGAATAATTCTGGGAGCAGTCCAGAATGCCAAAAGACGTCTTGATCCGGGAATGGAAAAAAACTTAGACTTAGCTGGTGAACTGGGATTGGATTTTAAAAAACTTGAGCTCTATCTGGAAAAAAGATCTATCCCTTTTTATCTTACCAGTATCAAAACAGCCAGTGAACGGGCAGCTGGTATTGTCAGAAAAATGTTGAGTTTCAGCCGTAAAAGTAAATCCAATAAATCAATACACAATATTTCTGAGATTATTGATAATGCCCTTGATATAGCCAGCAATGACTATGATTTAAAGAAAAAATATGATTTTAAATCTTTTAATATTATTCGGGAATATGAACCCAATCTTTCAGTGTTATGTATAGAGACAGAGATCATGCAGGTCATCCTTAATATTGTTACAAATGCTGCCCATGCCATAGTAGATAAAAAAAAAGTTCCCCGGATTATTATTCGTACAAAAAATATAGCAACGGACTGTATCATAGAAATTATTGACAATGGGCCAGGGCTTGACAAAAAGACTCAAGACAAGATTTTTGAACCCTTTTATACAACAAAGGCACCAGGCAAGGGGACAGGTCTTGGACTCTCGGTTTCTTATTTTATCATTACCAATAATCACAATGGCAGCTTAAGCGTTGAATCTGAGCCTGGAAAAGGAGCTAAATTCATAATTAAAATGCCTAAAGTATAACAAGGTTCCCTTTAAAAGTTATTATTTAAAGGGATTTATAAAATTGAGATCCATTAGAAGGCTGCAAAAAAACCGAAACAGAATTATAGTATGAACCAGAGCAAATTATACTAATAAATAATATTGTTATATTCTTTTTTTGGGTGTATTCTTAAATATATTAAAAAAATTCGTAAAGAGATAGTTATATTTTTTAACAATTAAAAAAAACTGTTTTTGTTATTATCCCAAAAGATTATTTGGAGGATCAGGATGCTAAATAAAATAAGTTTGGCGAAAAAAATCACCACTGGATTTGTTATTATTCTTATTCTTTTGCTTGCCATAGCTTTTGTCGGAAGATTCAGCCTGAGGCAGGTGGTTGAGAAAATCAATTCAGCGGGAAAACTTCAATCTCTTGTTGATCATGTTTCAGGCGCACGCCAGAATGAAAAAAAATTTATTTTAACAAACAATATCAAGGATGTGCAAAAGGTCAATCAAGAGCTTTCTTTGTTAAAAGGCAAAACTAAGGAGATTTTGTCTATCGCAAACTCAAAAGATTTGAAAATCCAGATGAATAGAGTTTTAAAGAAATTGGATAAATATGATAAGGCCTTTTCAAATTATGTAATGCTTGCCAGGAGAAAAAATCTTTTAATGAAGGATATGAATAATAGGGCAAACATGGCATTGAAAAAGAGCACTGCGCTACGGGATGGGCAAAAATTAAAGTATGATAAATTAATGGAAGAAAGTAGCACCAAAATTGCAAAAATGCGGTTAAGAGTAAAATATTCCATAGATATTCATAAAAGCTTTATTAAAGCTAAAGGCTATAGAATGACTTTGTCAAAAATAGATATTGCAAAAAACGACTCTCTTTTTGCCGAATGGGAAGGTCAGCATAAAAATCTTTTAATATTTGCTGAAAAACTCAAGCCTTTTTTAAGTAAAGATGTATCAAAAAAAGTATTGAATACTGTTATAAAAGCACAAAAGGTGTTAATAAAAAAAGCAAAAAAGTTTTTTTTTAATAAAGACGATGATACACGATTCGCAATGATCAAAGCTGCCAATGTATTATTAAAATCTATAATAGTATTTAATCAGGAAATGCAGGAACAATTGGAGTTCTATCTTGAAGATGTACAGATTTTTTCCGGCGAGATACTGGAACTTTCGTCAGGTGTGGCGAAAATAGGCAATGTTTTACTGAAAACTCGTATACTTGAAAAGGAATACATTCGACAGGAAGATTCTGGAATTTTAAAAAAAATAATCAATAATATGAATAAGATTGATAAGGTCATTGTCCGGATAAAAGAAAATATTGACGATGAAGAGAAAACTAAAGCCCTGGATCCAATTGGAGTTGCTGTAAGAAATTATTTCAGCTCGTTTAAAGCTTATGCAGATTTGACGCAACATCAAAGTACTGCAAAATTGAAAATGGAGGAAAATGCCCGTGAGATTCAAGGCCTTTGTTTGAAATTAAAGAAACTTCAATTAAAAGCCATGCAGTCTCAAATTAATCAATCCCAGGGATTGATTACTTTTGTTAGTGTTTTTGCCCTGGTTTTTGGTGTAATAATTGCTTTGTTCCTAATCCGAATTATTATTAAACCCATACAAAAACTTGCCAGTGCCTTAAAAGAAATTTCCGAGGGAGATGGCGATTTAACTAAAAGAATTGAAATAAAAACAAAAGATGAAATAGGAGACCTTGCAAATTCATTTAATGCATTTATTGGTAAATTAAATGATATTATCATTGATATTAGTGTGAATTCGGAAACAGTTACAGCCGCTTCCGGTGAAGTCTTATCGGTTTCAGATCAAATGTCAGAATCAGCAGATGATCTTTTTTCCAGGTCAAATTCCGTTGCAACCGCAGCAAAGGAAATGAGCACTAATATGGATTCTGTTGCAGCTGCGAGTGAGCAGGCTTCAACCAATCTTGATATGGTCTCAGGATCAGCAGGGCAAATGAAAATTACTTTGAACGAAGTTGCAAAAAATTGTGATAAGGCAAGAGAGATATCGGAGAATGCAGCTGATCAGGTAAATACAGCTTCTGACAGGGTCGGGCTTTTGGGGAATTCAGCTAAGGAGATATCAAAAGTCACTGAGGTTATAACAGATATTGCAGCTCAGATAAACCTTCTTGCCTTGAATGCGACCATTGAAGCTGCAAGAGCAGGAGAGGCCGGTAAAGGGTTTGCAGTTGTAGCAGAAGAAATCAAAGGGCTTGCAACACAGACTGCAAAGGCCATATTAGATATTCAACAGCAAATTGATAGTATACAAACTTCAACTGGCGATACTGTAAAAGATGTTGGAAAAATTACAAATGTTATTTCTTCAGTGACTGAAATAGTTGCAGCTATTTCATCAGCCATTGAAGAACAATCAGCCTCAGCTAAGGAAATTGCACAAAATATAGAGCAGGCATCCGTTGGTATGACTGAGGTTAATGAAAACGTTTCAAAAAGTTCCAAGGTTTCTTCTGATATTGCAAGGGAAATTGCAAAGGTGAATGCTGTGGCTGAAACAATGAATGTTAAAAGCAGCCAGACAAATAAGAGTGCTGGCGATTTGTCCAGGCTTTCATTGAGCCTTAAAGATATGATAAGCGTATTTAAAGTATCAAGGGAAAAATCCAGCTTAAAAACAGAATTGGATCTGGATTATAATGAATCTGATATTGTTGACTTGATGCCATGGTCATCAAAATTTGAAACTTCTCTTACTACAATTGATGACCACCATAAAAAACTTGTTAGCATGGTTAATCATTTACATCGTGCAATGAAAATGAAATCTGGGAACAAGGAAGCAGGAAAAATTCTTGATGAACTTGCTAAATACACAGTGTATCATTTTAATTATGAAGAAAAATTGTTTGATGAATATGGATATAAAGAAAAAAATGATCATAAAATGATTCATGAGGATCTTGTCACGAAGGTAGTAAATTTTCAAAATGAGTTTAATGCCGGAGATGCGGTCTTATCCATTGATTTGATGCAATTTTTAACTGACTGGTTAAAAAATCATATTTTGGTAACTGACATGGCTTATGTTACATTTTTCAAAGAGAAAGGCATAAGATAAGAAATTTTTTATACCTTTAAATAATGTAAAATTCCTGAATTCTGGAGCCCGATTAAATATTGTTCAAGTTTGCCACTATTTTTTTTTTCCACTTCAACACTATACCTAACACTTTGAGAATAATCAGTATTAAGAATGGTTCCAGAATACTTATCAAGGGCATATGTTAATTTATCGTTAAATGAATAATCAGTTGTAATACTGAAAGTTTCTGTTTCTATAAGTTTTACTAGTTTTTCCAATTGAAGTGTTTTTTGAACAGATTCGCTGTAAGCATTGATCAAACCTTTGATCCCAAGTTTAACTCCGCCAAAATGTCTGGTGACAACTGCTGCTATTTTTGTTGTTTTATGTTTTTTTAATGTGTTCAGCATTGGTTTGCCTGCGGTACCTGAAGGTTCTCCTGCATCTGAACAATGGTTTGTATCTCCGTTTTCTCCTAAAATATATGCCCAGCAATTATGGGTTGCATTTTTGTTGTCATTGGAAATTGCAGAAATAAATTCTTTAGCCTGGTTTATGGTTTCAACAAATTTGAGAGAGCATATAAATCGAGACCTTTTTATCTTTGTTTCAAATTTACGTGTGCCTTTTATGGAATAAAAATATTTATCAGTGTTTTTAGTCATTAGACAATAATATATGGTTTTTTTATTTTTGGAAGTAATAATATCTGTTATATGGATTTAGTTCAAGGTTTTTGCCTAACCGGAATTAACATTCATAAGATTACAAAAGAAAAAATTGTATATTTTTATTACTTGCTGGTTATAATAGAATACTATTTACAATATATGGACTAATATATTATAAGTCTGATTGATAACAGTTTTGAATCAAGTTAAGGGATTTAAATTGGATAAAAAGAGAAATATTGTATTAATTGGGATGCCTGCATCGGGAAAAAGCACAATAGGAGTGCTTCTTGCCAAAGAATTGGGACTTGATTTTGTTGATCTTGATATAGTGATTCAAACAGGTGAGGGAAAAACACTGGCTGAAATTATCGCTCAAAAGGGCATGCAGGAGTTTTTAAAAATAGAAGAAAAATACCTTGTAAACGCAGATTATTGTGGGTTTGTAATAGCTCCTGGAGGCAGTTCTGTTTATAGTGCCAAAGGAATGGATTCCTTAAGAAAAACAAGTATAATAATTTATTTTAACCTAAGCCTTAAATTCCTTAAAAAAAGGTTGTCTTCTCTTGATGCAAGGGGTGTTGTGAGAACTCCGGGGCAAAATATTGAAGATATTTATAATGAGAGAGCACTGCTTTATGAAAAATATGCTGATATCATATTTGATTGCGATTTTTTAACCCCTGACCAAATAGTATCAGGATTAATGACTAAGATGACAAATCAGGGCAATATAATCCAAAGGAGAAAGAATGAGTAAATTATTTTCTACAAAAGAGGTTGCTGCATTTTTAAAAGTTAACGAAAAAATGGTTTATTCGCTTATTGCAGAAAAAGGGCTGCCGGCAACCAAAGTTACAGGAAAATGGCTTTTCCCCATGGATTTGATTGAGCAATGGGTTGAAGCCGGAACCATAAACTATCCTGAATCTTATATTACTTTACCTCCATATCACGGACTTATTTTAATTGCAGGAAGCAATGATCTTCTATTGGATAAAACAATTTCCCATTTTAATTCAAATTTTGAAGACCACCTGGCAATGTTCGGTTTTACCGGTAGTATGGGCGGGCTAAGAGCTTTAAGGAAAAATTCATGCCATATTGCTGCAAGCCATCTTGTTGCAGACAATGAAGAGTATAATTTCCCGTTTATTCCAAGGGAAATAGTTCCTCCTCCTGCCGTTGTGAACTTTGCCATGCGAGAACAGGGGATTTTAGTTAAAAAGGGTAACCCTGGAAAGATAAAATCTGTGGGCGATCTTGCACAAAAAGGCTTGAAGATTGTTAACAGAGGTCTTGGCACAGGAACAAGGCAGCTCTTTGACAGAGAATTACAAAAAGCAGGCATTGAAGTTGATAATCTTAAAGGATATAATAATATTGTTTCCAAACATATGGATTTAGGTCTTGAGATATTGTCTGGCAGAGCAGATGCAGGTCCTGGCATAAGACCCATTGCAAAAACTCTTGATCTTGATTTTATTCCTGTTTGCTGGGAAAGATTTGATTTCTTGATTCAGAAAGAAAGATTTTTTGATAAAGGGATCCAGTTGTTTTTAGGCTTGATGAAAGAAGATTTTTTTAAGGATATTGCTGAAACACTTGAAGGATATGATATTTCAAGATCAGGTGATATGGTTTATCCCCTTGGTAATGATTAATTAATCTAAAGGCTTTTTGCTGATATAAATTCTTGGAAGTCTTGTTGACAATAAAGATACTATTTCATAATTTATTGTTTTTGCATTGGCTGCAACTTCATCAACAGTGATTTCTTCTTTTCCCTGTTTGCCTATCAGAACAACTTCATCACCGGGTTTGACCATGGGGATATGACCTACATCAATCATGGTCTGGTCCATGCAGACCCTGCCTGCTATGGGAGCTCTTTTCCCACGTACAAGCATAAAACCATTGGATGAAAGCAGTCTTGGATATCCATCAGCATATCCAACAGGTATTATTGCAATCTTTGTTCTAATCTGGGTTGTATATGTCATGCCATAGCTGATTGTAAATCCCTGGGGGACTTCTTTGACAGATGTGATTATGGCTTTTAAAGACATGGCAGGTCTAAGCACAGCATTGGGTTTATAAACTTCATTGGATGGATAAAGTCCATATATGGAAATTCCTGCCCTGACTAAGTCATAGCTTGTCTGTTGAGGCATATCAATTATGCCTGCACTATTTGCAGCATGGCAGATATCTATTCTAACACCGTTTTGCATGAGTTCTTCAAGTAAAAGATTAAAATTTTCAAGTTGATAATTTGTAAATGTTTTATCTTTAAAGTCAGCAGAAGCAAGATGGGTATAAATCCCTTCAATTTCAAGATTATCAAGGTTTGCCATCGCTTTGATTTCTTTTGTGGCAGCGTTGTTTAATGAGGGCGTTGCCCGGAGGTGATCCGGGAGTAAGCCTGTTCTGCCCATGCCTGTATCAATTTTTACGTGGGCCTTTATAAAGACAGCCTGCCTTAATGCTTCCAGGGATATTTCTTCAGCTGCTTTTAATGTGTGAATTGTAATTGACAATTGGTGTTTTGCAAGGGTTGCAACATCACCAGCGCTGACACTGCCAAAGACCAGTATAGGAGAATCAATTTTGTGCTTTCTCAGTTTTATTGCTTCTGAAATTCTTGCAACACCCAGCCATGTTGCCCCGCTTTGCAAAGCCACTCTGGCAATTTTCACAGCACCATGACCATAGCCATCAGCCTTTACAACAGCCATCAGCTTAACATCTTTGCCGACTCTTTTTTTTAAAGTCATAACATTATGTTTAATGGCAAGAAGGTTTATTTCTGTCCAGGCAAGGTGCTGGGTCTGCTGGGTCATGGGGTCTCTTTTTATCTTAATTCACATTTATCAACATAGTTTTCAACAATATCCTTTAAATAAGATAACTCTTTTTTTGAAAAAAATCCATCTTGTTTTTTAATAAATTCAGGATTTAATACATCTGTGCTTCTGGTGCAGGGCTGTAGAATATAGAGTTTTGCATTGTTTATCATTTTACCGATATCTTTTACAATTTTTTCATTGATTAGTGATTTTACACATGTTGTCCTGAATTCATAATCAGGAGCATTGTCCATTATGAGTTTGATGCTTTTTGGTATCAGATCTAAATTGAATTTTGTTCCTGCAGCTGCAAAATATTGGGCAGGGCTGGATTTAATATCCATTGCAACATAGTCAACAAGCTTATCCCGGAAAAGAAGTTCCAGGGTGTGGGGCATTGTCCCATTGGTATCTAATTTGATTTTAAATCCCATTGCCTTGATTTTAATGCAAAATTCCACAAGGTCAGGTTGTATGCAGGGTTCTCCGCCTGTAATAACTACACCGTCCAATAATCCTTTTCTGGTTTTCAGAAACTCAAAAAATTTTTTTGTATCAATATTACCCTCTTCCATGGTGGTAGAAGAGGGTATAACAAGTTCAGGATTGTGGCAAAAAGGGCATTTAAAATTACACCCAACCGTAAATACAGTACAGGCAATATTCCCTGGAAAATCAATCAGGGTGTGTTTTTGCAGACCGCCTAATTTCATGCTTTTACCTTTTATGCAGTTTTGGGCTTATATGTCTTTCGCATGCAAAATTCAGTCTGCTTGCCATCATTCCATTGGTTTACAGGTCGCAAATAACCTACAACCCTTGAATATACTTCTGTATCACTTCCACATTGGTCGCATTTTGTATGCTCTCCTGTAATATACCCATGGGAAGGGCAGACACTAAAGGTCGGGGTAATTGTAAAATATGGAAGTTTAAATTTATTGGCAACTTTATTTACAATATTTTTAACATTCTTGATATCTTTTACTTCTTCTCCCACAAAGAGATGTAAAACAGTACCACCGGTATATTTTGTCTGAAGATCATCCTGGAGCTCAAGAGCCTCAAACAGATCATCTGTGAAATTAACCGGTAAATGAGTGGAGTTTGTGTAAAAAGGGTCTCTGCCTTGAATATATTCTTTTTCATTGGCGCACAATATGTCAGAAAATCTATCTTTATCTGATTTTGCAAAACGATAGGTTGTCCCTTCTGCCGGAGTTGCTTCAAGGTTGAATATCTCATCTGTGGTTAATTGCAGATCTTCAATTTTTTTCCTGATATGATCCATGACTTTAATGGAAAATGTCTGTCCGTTCTTTGATGCAATGTTTTCATTCATAAAATTCTGGCATGCCTCGTTCATACCAAGAACCCCAATTGTGGAAAAGTGATTTTTCCAATAATAACCGGTATTTTCTTTTATCTGCCTTAAGTAGAATTTTGAATAGGGGTAAAGATTGTTTTCAGTGAATTGCTCAAGAATTTTCCTTTTAATAACAAGAGAGTCGGCTGAAAGCCTAATTAATTCATCGAGCCTTTTAAAAAAATCATTTTCATCCTTGGCAAGATACCCTATCCTCGGCATATTTAAAGTTACAACACCAATTGAGCCGGTTAAGGGGTTTGCGCCAAAAAGTCCGCCGCCTCTTTTTCTGAGCACTCTATTGTCAAGCCGTAGCCTGCAGCACATTGATCTTGCATCGTCAGGTGACATGTCTGAATTTACAAAATTGGAAAAATATGGGATCCCGTACTTGCCAGTCATCTTCCATATATTTTCAAGGTTTGGATTGTCCCAGTCAAAATCTTCTGTGATATTATAAGTTGGTATTGGAAATGTAAAAACCCGTCCCTTGGCATCTCCTTCCATCATGACTTCTGCAAAAGCACTATTGATTACATCCATTTCCCTGGAGAAATCAGAATATGTTTCTTCCAGATATTTGCCCCCAATGATGATAGGAGAATCTTTTAAGGTGGAAGGCACAACAAGATCCATGGTTATATTGGTAAAAGGTGTCTGGAAACCGACTCTTGTGGGTATATTAATATTAAAAACAAATTCCTGGAGAGCTTGCTTGACCTGGGCATAATCCAGGTTGTCATACCTTATAAAAGGAGCAAGAAGTGTATCAAAATTAGACATTGCCTGGGCACCTGCTGCTTCGCCCTGGAGAGTATAAAAGAAATTTACGATTTGACCAAGGGCACTTCTGAAATGCTTTGGGGGAGCACTTTCAACTTTACCTGAAACGCCTTTAAATCCCTGTATCAATAAATCCTGCAGGTCCCATCCCACGCAATATACAGACAAAAGGCTTAAATCATGTATATGAAGATCACCATTATAGTGCGCTTCTCGTATTTCAGGCGGGTAAACTTTATTGAGCCAGTATTCTGCTGTAATATCCGAAGAAATATAATTATTAAGCCCTTGAAGGGAATAACTCATATTGCTGTTTTCTTTAACTTTCCAGTCCATCTGCCGGATATATTTTTCCATGAGATTAACATTTTCTTTAACTGTAATTTTTCTAAGCTGGTTATGCTGCTCCCTATATATTATATAAGCTTTAGCTGTTTTATAAAAAGGTGAATCAAGAAGTACTCTTTCAACTATATCCTGAATTTCCTCCACATCAGGTATTGGACCTAAACGTAAATCCCTTGCCAGGGTAATAACTTTAAGTGTGAGTTTTTGTGCTTCTCTTTGCTCAAATTCTTCTGTGGCTTCTCCGGATTTTGCAATAGCATCAGTGATTTTAGACGAATCAAATTCAACAATTTTCCCGTTACGCTTTTTTATCTTTTCAAACATCCTTGAAATCTCCATTAATTTGATTTAAATTGAGCACTGTAGTTGTTTCAAACACGCAGTTATTAATAATATATGCTATATGTTGTGGCATGTCAAGAAAAAAAACTATATATTGTGTTTGTCAATTGAAAAAGAAGATAATAAAATGAAATTAGATCAGAGTCCTTTTTTTAGAAAACCAATCATACCATGGTATGACTCAAATTTATTGTGTTGGATTTTTATCATAATTTGTACGATTTCTCTTGTTTTTGCAATTGTCGGCATAAAAGTAGCTCTTTTTAACCATTTGTTTTCAGATTATGTGTGGCTTCCAATATGTCTTGGCTTGCTGGCTTTGTTTGTAATGATAAAAATTTTGATAAAACTTATTAAGAGAGGGCAGAATTTTTAATTTCATTTAATATCAATTCTATGAGATGGAATATCATTTTAGCGGTAACTCCCCAGATCACAACATCCTCAAAAGGATAAGTCAAATCAAAAATATCAGGTCTGCCTTTATTAAATCCTTGTTTAATATGAAGATCAATAAGAAAGCTCAAGTGTATGGGAATAACCCTTGATATTTCAGATTGGTCAAATATAATTTTTTCTTTTTGATTCCAGATACCAATAAAAGTTTCAATCTCTCTATTGTTTATTGTTGAAAAATGACCAATGGAACCAAGTATTTTAACATTATTTTTACTGATTCCCATTTCTTCTTTAAGTTCTCTTAAGGCAGTATCCTGCCTGTTATTGTCCTCTGGGTCGCTATGACCACCTGGAAAGGCCATTTGTCCGCTCCATGCATACTTTTTATCATCAGCCTTTTTTATAAAAAATAAAACAGGTTCTTTGTCAAAGCTGAAAAGGGCAATTACGCTCGCAGGTAAAAATGATCCTGTTGCAGAAGGCCCTGGATGTTTTGATTCTATTACAACTTTTTTAATTATATCCAAAGAAATATTATATGTTAAATCTAAATTCATTTATCATCCGGATTGATTATATTAATTTGGGCCAATGCCAACCTTTAAACTTTATTTTTAAAATATAGATTTAATATTTTATTGTCAAACATCGTGTTAACTATTCTGAATATTTTTAAAAAGTGTTTGACAAAGGCTTTGATTCAAATATATTATTGAAAAGTAGACTGAGCGCTCGATCAGTTTATTTATATCTAAGGCTGGCATGGAGTTTAGAGCTTTTTGAAATATTTGATGCCAGAATGATTAACCAATACTCAAAGGAGGACCAGGGTGGATTTTGATCTTACAACAGAACAAAAAATGATTCGCAAGGAAGTAAGAAAGTTTGCCCAAAAGGAAATAGCTCCCATTGCCCAGGAATTGGACGAAAAAGAGGAATTCTCATCTGAACTTACCCGTAAAATGGGAGAAATTGGGCTTTTTGGTATGTTTGTTTCCGATGAATACGAAGGTCAGGGCATGGATTATATTTCATATATAATTGGAGTTGAAGAAGTCGCAAGGATTGATGGGTCCCAGGCTGCAACCATTGCAGCAGGCAATTCCCTTGGGATTGGCCCGATTTATTATTTTGGCACGGAAGAACAAAAAAAGAAATATCTTCCTAAATTATGCAGTGGCGAAGCATTATGGGGATTCGGGCTTACTGAACCCACTGCCGGATCTGATGCAGGAGGCAGTAAAACAACAGCTGTTTTAAAAGGCGACCAATGGGTTATTAACGGTTCAAAAATATTTATAACCAATGCCGCATGCGATATGACAGCAGGAGTTACTGTCCAGGCAATTACAGGCAAAAGAGATAATGGACGACCTGAATATTCATGTTTTCTTGTGGAAAGCGGCACTCCCGGGTTTAAGGCTGTTCCCATGCATAAAAAAATGATGTGGAGAGCTTCCAATACAAGCGAGCTTTATTTTGATGATGTAAAAGTACCCAAAGAAAATATTCTTGGGAAACCTGGAGATGGTTTTCACCAGATGCTGAAAACCCTGGACGGCGGAAGATTATCCATTGGGTCAATGGGTCTTGGCGGAGCCCAGGGCGCCTATGATCTTGCAATAAAATATGCAAAAAACAGGGAACAATTTAACCAGCCCATTTCAAAATTCCAGGCAATAGCTTTTAAGCTTGCAGATTGCGCCATGGAAATAGAACTTGCAAGAAACCTTTTATATAAGGCGTGCTGGCTCAAAGACAAGAAAAGACCCTTTGAAAAGGAAGCTGCCATGGCTAAGCTCTATTGCTCGGAAGTAATGGGCAGAGTTGCGGATCATGCGGTTCAGATCCATGGCGGATACGGGCTCATGAAAGAATATGATGTGGAAAGATTTTATCGGGACCAAAAACTCCTTGAAATAGGCGAAGGCACATCTGAGGTACAACGACTTGTTATCTCAAGATATATTGGTTGTTAACTTTTTAATTTAAGGAAAAACCCATGCCCCAGGAAAAACTCATATTAAAAGAGGAAAAAAACAATGCTGTTATCCTGCATTTAAACAGGGTTAAAGCCATGAATTCTTTTAATTTTGATCTTTTATATGCTTTAAAAGATGAACTTTTTAATCTTCAATTTAATAATAGTTTGCGGTGTCTGATCATCACGGGAGCAGGAGAAAAAGCCTTTTGCGCCGGCGCTGATTTAAAAGAAAGAGCAACTTTGACCCAAGATGAAGTTAAAAAATTCATTTTAACCATACGAGGAGTTCTTTCAGATGTTGCAGAATTTCCAAAGCCTGTGATTGCTGCAGTTAATGGTGTTGCCCTGGGCGGGGGTACTGAACTTGCCCTGGCATCTGATTTAAGAGTATTGTCAGATAATGCAACAATGGGGCTTACAGAAACAAAACTTGCAATTATCCCTGGCGGCGGCGGCACCCAGAGGCTTCCAAGAATTGTGGGAGTTGCAAAAGCCAAGGAAATGATTTTTACAGGCAGACGGATAGATGCGAAAGAGGCATTGGAAATAGGTCTTGCCAATAAAATATGTAAACCTGAAGAACTTATTGATAAATGTATGGAATATGCTGCAATGATAAATAAAACAGGACCCATTGCAGTTGAGCAGGCAAAATATGCAATAAATAAAGGGATTGAGACTGATCTTGCAACAGGACTTGCCATTGAATCCAATGCATACAGAGTTACAATTCCCACTCAAGATCGAGTCGAAGGATTAAAGGCTTTTCAGGAAAAGCGTTCACCTGTTTATAAGGGGAAATAAGTTTTATGGAAAATAATGAAGATAATAGACAGCATTGGCTTAATGAAGAAATAAAACTTGAACAACGTCAATATGAGGCAATATGGCCCGGTGGACAAAAAGCTGTTGATAAGCTTGCCAAAAAGAAAAAGCGTCCTGTTCGTGATCTTATTTCTGAGATTATTGATCCCGGGACTCAATTTTTTGAACTTTCTTTGCTCGCAGGATTTGGTATGGATTATCCCGGAGTTCCTGATGTTCCGTGCGGAGGTATTGTAACGGGCATTGGCAAGGTTCATGGCAATTGGACAATGATCATGGCAAATGATTCAAGGGTAAAGGCAGGCACATATTTTCCCATTACCCTTAAAAAACATATGCGTGCCCAGGCAATTGCAGAAAATTGCGGATTAAACTGCATATATATTGCTGATTCAGGAGGGGTATTTCTTCCCATGCAGGCAGATGTATTTCCCGATGACCAGCATTTCGGGTCTATTTTTTATAATATGGCAAGAATGGCTTCTAGGGGATTAAAACAGGTAACAATGAGCACTGGCGGTAATACTGCCGGAGGTGCCTATATAGTTTTTATGGCTTGTGAGTCAATTATGATTGATAAATCATCTTTTTCTTTTTTAGGCGGGCCTCCATTGGTTAAAATGGCAACAGGGGAAGTAATATCAGCAGAAGACCTTGGCGGTGCAAGGGTGCATACCCAGGTTTCAGGAGGAGCTGATCATTTATGTGAAAGCCAGGAACATGCAACTGCCACAGTAAGGGAAATACTTGCCCTTGCAAAACCCCAGAAAATTCATCTGCACAAATATCCTGTGGAAGAGCCTTTGGTTCCTGTGGAAAATATCTATGATGCTTTGCCAGTCTCAACCCAGCAGAGTATTGATGCAAGAGAGATAATAAAATGTCTGGCAGATACCAGCCATTTCCATGAATATAAGAAAAATTATGCTGTGGGCAAGGCAACAAATATTATAACAGGTACCATAAGGATAAAAGGTTATCCTGTTGGAATCGTGGCATCAAACCAGGTTGGAATAATATTCCATGAAGCTGCCCAGAAAATTGCCGAATGGGTTATAAGGTGTTCCAATGAAAAAATTCCCCTTGTTTTTATCCAGAATTCTCCGGGGTTTATGATCGGATCTGACTCGGAACATTCTGGCATTGGCAAATACGGTGCAGATATGGTCAAAGCAGTTGCCTGTGCCCAGGTTCCAAGAATACAGGTTGTAATAGGACCTGATAATGGAGCTGCAAATTATGGAATGTGCGGACGAGCATACAAACCCCATTTTTTATTTTCAACCATGCGTGCAAGGACATCTGTTATGAGTGGTCAGAGTGCAGGCGGGGTTCTTCTTTCCATTGAAGAAGCAAAACGAAACGCAATGAAAAATCCCATGTCTGAACAGGAAAAACAGGAATTCAAGCAGAAAATAATTGATATATATGAAAAAGATGCCCATCCGTTCTTTTGCGGATCAAGATTGCTAAATGACAGGGTTTTAAAATTCAGTGAAATACGTGACTGGCTTGCCATGGCAATTGAGGTAAGCCATATTAAGCCTGTTTGCGATCCTGCTTTTGGAAATTTTAAATTTTAATATAAATATTTTAAAAAAGTATTTTGACATGGAGGAAATATGACTGAATATGATATGTGGAAAATTTTCCCGAGAATGCCAAAAAAAGTGACTATTGGAGATATAACTATCAGAGACGGATTCCAGCATGAGGAACGCTTTATCTCAACAGAAGCTAAAAAAACCTATCTTGAAGAACTTATTTTTGCAGGATGCAGGGATATTGAAGTTACCAACCTTGGGAACCCTTATTCAATGCCCCAGTTCAGCGATGCCGAAGAATTGCTTTCTTATGTAAAGGGCGACAGGTTCAAAAATAAATGTGCCAAAAGAGGTATTAACCATGATGATATTTGCTTTACTGCCATAACAATCAGGGAACCTTCTGTGGACAGGGCAATTGCTTTAAAAGAAAAAGGGATTGGTCCTGACAGAATTTTAATGATGGTGTCCACGGAAGAAGAGCACCATTTTGCAAATTCAGGCACAACTTTGCCAAATTATTGGGCAGAAGCTGAACAATGCATAAAAAAATGTAATGATGCGGGAATAAAAATGTGCGGAACCGTAAGTACAATATGGGGAAGCCCTATTGGCGGTGCAACAGACATGAAAGATGCTGTTGAATTTGCCAAAAGATGGTTTGATATTGGTGCCCATGATGTTGAACATGCAGACCATGATGGCAGTGCCTCGGCTGCTGATGTTTACAGATATTTTTCCATGGTGCTTGATGCAATGCCCAATCCTGATGTTCATATTGCCCATTTTCATGAAACCAAAAGAGTTGCTTCTGCATCTGTTCTGGCAGCACTCCAGGCAGGCATAACAAATTTTGAAGCAACACTTGGCGGGCTTGGAGGTCAGCCTGCAAACTTTCTTGACGACCGTCCCATTCGCGGAACAGGCGAGTATTATTATGAAGATGAAAGATTTGTAGGTCTTATCTGTCTTGAAGACACCCTTGTTCAGATTGATGAAATGGGAATTGAGCACGGCTGGGATGTTGACAGGGTGCTGTGGCTTGGAAAACAAATGGAAAAGAGCATGGGTAAAAGATTGAGAAGTGAAGCCATGATAAACGGCAGGACTCTTAAAGACGGACACATGGAATTTGCAAGACCCGGACTTAAAAAATTAAAAGAAAAGCTTGAAGAAAAATCAGATCAGAAATATCCTGAATAATATTTTTTATAAGGAGATAAAATGGAAATGGAAAAAGATAAAAAAACTCCCCATATTAATGTTGATTATTTTGAAGATTTAACCGGAGATATTGATAACAGGGAGCAAAAGGATGTTGATGGTGTAGGTCAGCGCATTAAAAACTTAAGACAGCAAAAAGGTATTTCCATTGAAGATCTTTCCCAACTCACAGGATTTGATATAAAAAGACTCAAGGCAATTGAAGATGGTGTAGATCAGCCACAGCTCGGAACAATCATGAAACTTTCAAAATCCCTGGACAGCGCTGTGGGCAGGGTGGTTTCCGGTGTGGGCTCAAGTTTATATTCCATTACCAGGAAAAATGAAGCAAAAAAAATAACGCGGTCATCCAAAGCATCATCCAAGTCAAACCAGAATCTTTATTCTTATATGAGCCTTGCACCGGAAGTTAAGGGAAGGCACATGGAAGCGTTGATTGTAAAGCTTGAAGAGAACCCTGACAAAGATCTTTCCGTGCATGACGGGGAAGAATTTATCTATGTTCTTGAGGGTGTTGTAAAACTTGTTATAGGTGATGAAAATTATGATTTAAACGAGGGTGACAGTGCATATTATCTTTCAACAACCAAGCATCAGATTTGTGCAAAAAACGGGCAGGCAACTATCCTTGCTGTTTTGTATGAGTAGACAATATTCAAGATAACCTGAATGCTTAGAATTTTTAATAATCAAAGGAGATGAAAATGGCAAAATTGTTATGGGAACCATCAAAAAAAAGAATTGAAAATTCAAATATGTATGCCTTTATGCAAAAGGTTAATGAAAAGTTTAACAAGAATTTTTCAGATTATGATGGTCTTTATGAATGGTCTGTTGAAAACCTTGAGGATTTCTGGAGTATGGCATGGGATTTCCTTGATATAAAAGCCTCCAAAAAATATGATAAAGTGATTGAAAATCAGGATAAGATGCCCGGGGCAAAGTTTTTTACAGGATCAAAGCTTAATTTTGCAGAAAATCTCTTAAGATACAGAAATGACAACAAGGCATTAATATTCCGAGGTGAAGATTCTGTACGAAGAGAAATTACATACAACCAATTATATTCAGAAGTTGCAAAAATAGCATCTTCATTGAGAAAACTTGGTTTAAAACCAGGAGACAGAGTCGTGGGATTTGTTCCTAATATGCCTGAATCCATTATGGCAATGCTTGCAGCCACAAGCCTTGGGGCTACATGGTCATCTTGTTCCCCTGATTTTGGAATAAAAGGAGTGCTGGATCGATTTGGTCAGACAAAACCAAGGGTTTTATTTACAGCAGACGGGTATTTTTTTAAAGGCAAACCCTTAGACAGCCTTGGAAAAATTAATGGTATAATTGATCAGCTTCCATCCATTGAAAAGGTTGTTGTTATCCCCTATACAAGCGAAAATCCTGATATATCCAATCTTAAAAACGGTGTTCATTATAAGGATTTTATTGATGAATCTGCAACAGAGATTGAATTTGAGCAATTACCCTTTGATCATCCCCTTTATATTATGTATTCATCCGGTACAACAGGACTTCCCAAGTGTATGGTGCAGGGAGCAGGCGGAATACTATTGCACCAGAAAAAAGAACTTGTTTTGCATACTGATCTTAAACAAGAAGATACAATTTTTTATTTTACAACCTGTGGATGGATGATGTGGAACTGGCTCACATGCGCTTTAAGCGTTGGGGCAACACTTGTGCTTTTTGACGGTAATCCTTTTCATCCGGGACCTGATGCTTTGTGGAAAATGGCTGAACAAGAAAAACTCACGGTCTTTGGCACCAGCGCAGGTTATATAGAAGCATTGAAAAATGCCGGTGTAAAACCTGGTAAATCTTTTGACCTTTCTTCCTTGAAATCATTATTATCAACTGGTTCTCCTCTTTCCAAAGAAAATTTTGAGTTTATTTATGACGAAATAAAAAAAGATATTCAGCTTGCATCCATTTCCGGCGGTTCTGATCTGAACGGATGTTTTGCTCTGGGTAATCCAATTGGTCCTGTGTACTCAGGAGAGCTTCAATGCCGTGGTCTTGCCATGAAAGTTTTTGCCTATGATGATGACGGAAAACCCATTGTGGGACGCGAGGGTGAACTTGTATGTGCTGCACCTTTTCCTTCCATGCCCATCTATTTCTGGAACGATGAGGGAGATGTTAAATACAAGGCTGCATATTTTGAAGGTTATCCCGGTATATGGACCCATGGTGATTTTGTTGAGGTCACTGAACACGGCGGTGTAATAATGCATGGGAGGTCTGATGCAACATTAAATCCGGGCGGGGTCAGAATTGGTACTGCAGAAATTTACCGAAGAATAGATCAGATCAAAGAGATTGAAGACAGTGTTGTTGTGGGGCAGAAATTTAATAATGATGTCCGTGTAATTCTTTTTGTTAAGATGGCTGAAAATTTTAAACTTAATGATGATTTAATAAAGAAAATTAAAAATGATATCAGGGCAACAGCATCTCCAAGACATGTGCCTGCAAAAATAATTGCCGTGCCTGATATACCTTATACTTTGAATATGAAAAAAGTTGAACTGGCAGTAAAAAAAGTCATTGAGGGTAAAGAAGTTAAAAATAAGGATGCATTAAAAAATCCTGAATCCCTTGATTTTTTTGAGAATATGGAAGAACTGCAATCATAAAACCATTAATAACCTTATAATAAGAGGCATAACCATGGCAGAGACAATACCGGTTTTAAAGGATCAAATTGATAATATAGGTATTATTATTTTGAACAGGGAAAAAGAAAAAAATACTTTTACTCCTGAATTTGCAGCGCTTTTAAACCAATATCTTCTTGAAATGGATAATGATGATAGTATCAATGTTGTTGTGATCAAGGCAAACGGGAAACATTTTTCCACAGGTATTGCCCTGGACCAATTCCCCGGAAAAACCCATAAACAATACCTTGAATTAATAGAACAGCTTGATATGCATACAAAAACTATTTTTAGAATGAAAAAACCGGTGATTGCCTCTGCCAAAGGATTTGCCATTGCAAATGGGGCAGGATTGGTGTTTGCAGCTGATCTTGCCATTGCAGCTGAGAGCTCAAAATTCGGCACAACTGCAATTAATGTGGGCTTAAATTGTATTGGACCTGCTGTGCCGCTATCAAGGCATGTTAACCGCAAAAAGCTTTTGGAAATGGTACTCACAGGAGATATGTATTCTGCAGCTGAAATGGAAAGACTTGGTGTTGTGAACAAAGTTGTGCCTGATGAAGAGCTTGAAGAAAAAACCATGGAACTTGCAAAAAAACTTGCCTTAAAAAGTCCCCTTGCCCTGGAAAGTGCTAAACAAGGCATCCATGGCATATTTGATCTTCCCTATGAAAAAGCTTCAGATTATATGCGTGAAATGTTTGCATCTCTTTTATCAACCCAAGATGCAAAAGAAGGCTTAGAGGCATTTAATGAGAGGCGGGATCCTGTATGGAAGAAAAAATAGCCGAGCACTATTTTCCTGATTATGGAGCAGGCAGAAGAAAGGTGCTGGGGGATAAAATTGTTTCAGCACTTCAACAGGCAGGCAAAGACATGGAAAACCTTGAATTAAAAGACCTGTCTACCATTGACCAGCTTCATACAGGAGGACATCTTGCAACCATTGAGCTTATGAAAAATTCAGGGCTTAAGCCTGACGATAAAATTCTTGATGCAGGCTGTGGAATAGGCGGCTCATCCAGGCTTATTGCCAAAGAGTTCAAATTAAAAGTCACAGGAATTGATATTGTTGATGAATTTATTGTAACAGCACAAATTTTAACCGGTTTAACAGATAAAAAAAATAAGTTTAAAGATTTACTTGAGTTTAATCAGGGCACAATTATGCAACTTCCCGGTCAGGATTGCATGTATGATGCTGTTCTGTCTCAACACACATTGATGAACATTCAAGAAAAAGACCTTGTTTTTAATGAGTTTGCCAGGGTTTTAAAACCAAAAGCAAAATTACTTTTGTATGAAATTGTAAAAAAAAAAGATTTGGGAATTAAACCTTTTGAATTTCCTGTTCCCTGGGCAGCAAGCCATGACATATCTTTTTTAATTACCTGGGAATCTTTACTTGAAAAATGTCAAAAGGCAGGGTTTGAACTTGTTTATTATTCTGATAAAACAGACCAGGCTGAAATCTGGTGGGCTAAAGTAAAAGAAATTACTAAAAAATTTTCAGATAATCCAAGACCCCTTGGACCCCATATAATATTTGGAGAAAATGGCAAACATTTTGGCAGGACAATGACATCAAATCTTGAAAATAACCACATCAGCTTAGTTGAAGCTGTTCTAAAAAAGCTTTAATCGGGTCAAATACTTTATCCTGCTCTTTTAAAAAATCATTAAAATGATGATCAACCAATTGTTCAATGGGCTCATTGATTTTTTTCATTAAATTTTGTTCAGTTGCGGCAATGCTTTGCTGTACCCTTTCTGCAATCATGGAATAGGATTTTTTAACACTTAAGTTGGCTGAAAATCCTGAAATACTATCATATCCACCCATGGATAATGCTTTTTCAACAGCTTTGTCCATATCCCCTTTTTTCATCTGGTGCACAATATCGTCAATCTGACCCACAATCTTTTCAATATCTTTAAGTTCTTTTTCATTAAGGTTGCCAGAAACACTAAAGGTGAAACTTTGACCTGATTTTAAGGTCATTTCCCTGTAGCTTATTCTGTTTGTAATCGTTCCTGCATCTGAATATACCTGACCTTTTTTATCATACAATAAGGATTTAAAATCATAAAAAGACTGAGCCGAGAGTTTAACAATATCACCTTCAGAAGTTTTTATAGTAAGATCAGAGCTTACGTTTTCCGATTTTGTAACCGCGCTTTTCTGCAGCATCATGGTTTTGGTCAATTCATTATCATTTATATTCTGATTTGAATATTGATCAAGATATGAAGATAAATCTGCAAGATGGTTTGACATGATATTTCTCCTAAGTTTAAATAAATCTGATAATATTTTTTTGTTGGTTTAAAAATATTATCGACAGGACAGGGAAAAATATTAAGTTTAGTTGTTTTGATTTTTTATTTTTTTGATTCTGGAACAAAAAGTTGTTGGTGGGATATTAATTAATGCCGCAGCGCCTTGCGCCCCATATATTTTCCCTTTGCACACATTGAGTGCATTGATAATGTTCTGGGCGGATAAATGTGCAATCTCCTGATCAGTCAATATTTTTATACTTGAATCCTGGGTATGATTTTTCAATTTAAAATCAGTTTTATTTGAATAATCAGATATATTAAATTTGAATTTTTCACCCTTTGAAATAATTACAGAGCGTTCAATAACATTCCTAAGTTCTCTTACATTCCCGGGCCAGGAATAGGCTGCCAGCTTTTCCATATTTAAGTTGGAAATTTTGGGAACATTTCTCTGCATATCTTTTGAGATTTTTTTTAGAAAGTGGCAGGCAAGGGGCTTGATATCTTCCTGCCTTTCCCGTAAAGGAGCAATTGTAATGGGGAATACATTCAGCCTATAATATAAATCCTGCCTGAAACGTCCTTGCTTTATATCTTTTTGGATATTTTTGTTTGTTGCAGCAATAATCCTGACATTGGTATGTCGTGTTATATTCTCGCCAAGGCGTTCATAGGTGCCTTCCTGCAGCACTCTTAATAATTTGGCCTGGACTTCTATTGGTACTTCGCCTATTTCGTCCAGAAATAAAGTGCCTTTGTCTGCTGCCTGAAACCTGCCGGCGCGGTTTTTTATTGCACCTGTAAAAGCTCCTTTTATGTGACCAAAAAATTCACTTTCATATAACTCTCTGGGAATGGTGGCACAATTTACTTTTATCATGGGCATTTTATTTCTAAGGCTTCTTTTATGAATTTCTCTGGCAACAAGTTCTTTTCCTGTGCCAGATTCGCCAAAAATAAAGACGTTGGCATCAGTGGGGGCTACAAGTTCAATCTGTT
>Ga0256845_1000985_pt1 | contig 24310 bp, 23 predicted proteins | sample RiftiametaG_FD_189101 | JGI IMG/M metagenome (GOLD analysis project Ga0256845, IMG submission 189101) | Tube worm associated microbial communities from hydrothermal vent at the East Pacific Rise, Pacific Ocean - Riftia | ecosystem: Host-associated > Annelida > Integument > Unclassified ... | reverse complement strand
TCATTGTCAAAAAAATTATGGACAAATTTTGGTTTAAACTGCGTATTTAGCCCAAGCATATCTTGTAATACTAAAACCTGACCATCGGTTTTATTACCTGCGCCAATACCAATGGTGGGTATTTTTAGCTTTTTAGTGATTTTTTCCGCAACATCTTTTGGAACACATTCTAATACTAATAAACTAGCGCCTGCTTTTTCAACAGTTAAACAATCAATTAATAATTTTTCTGCACTTTTTTTATTTTTTGCTTGGACTTTATATCCACCAAGCGCATCAACTGATTGTGGTGTAAGTCCTAAGTGAGCACAAACCGGTACGCCGCGTTCTTTTAGTAGTTCAATACTAGGCACTAACCATTCTCCGCCTTCAAGTTTTACCATATTCGCTCCTGCTTGCATTAATTTTGCGGCATTATCTAAAGTTTGCTTTTCCGTGGCATAAGACATATAGCTAAAGTCTGCAACAATCCAAGATAATTGATTAGATGAAGCAACACATTTTGTATGGTAAATCATATCCTGTATTGTTACAGGAACCGTTGAATTATGACCTTGCATCACCATACCAAGAGAGTCACCCACTAATAAAATATCAACACCATTTTCAGATAGTAGTTTAGCAAAACTTGAGTCATAAGCGGTTAGTACGGCTATTGGTTCTTGTTTTTCTTTTAGTGCTTGAATGCTATGCAACGTATGTTTTTTCATTGTCTTATCATTTCGTTTAAGTATTTGTTAAATTGTTGTTGGGTTAAATTGTCGCCGGATTAAAATAATGTCTACCACTAGTGGTTGATTCAATCCTTTCTAATAGCTGCAAATAGTCTTTTTCATTATTAACAAGATCAATTTCAGAAGCGTTAACTATTAACAATGGTGATGCTTGGTAATAGTGAAAGAAATCAGTATAAGCACTTGATAATTGATTGAGGTAATCATGGCTAATAGTATTTTCCATATTAATGCCTCGTTTTCTGATCCGACGTAGCAACACTTCTGTAGGGGCTTGTAAATAAATAACCAAATCAGGTGTTGGCGCATCAATGGTTAAATTATCATAAACTTGTTCATATAATGCGAGTTCATCTGAATCTAAAGTAACTCTTGCAAATAATCGATCTTTATCCATTAAAAAATCAGCGACATGATTGGGTGTAAACATATCACTTTGCTTTAATTCTTTTAACTGCCTAGAGCGCTGAAATAGAAAATAGAGTTGTGCAGGTAATGCACCCGCTTTTGGATCTTGATAAAATTTTTCTAAAAATGGATTATCGACAGCACCTTCCAATAAAAGCTCGGCATGAATTGAGTCAGATAATTTTCTCGCAAGTGTTGTTTTACCGACACCAATAGGTCCTTCTATCGCAATGAGTTTTTTATTGGATAATGCATGGCTCGCTGTTAGGTATTGGCTCATTGAAAATTAATTCCCGTATTTTTTATATTGTCGAAACTAGTTGATAGTTTTTCTATTATCGGTTTTTTTTGTTTTAGTTTTGTAATAATTGAAACTAAATTAGCTCCTTTAGGAAGCGTTAAATGAGGTGCAATTTCAGACAAAGGATACAAAACAAAAACCCTTTCGGTTAGACCGTAATGAGGAACCGTTAGTCTATCACTTTCTATTATTTGATTGCCATATAGTAGCAAATCAAGATCTAATGTACGAGCGCTCCATCTCTCTTCTTTTCTGATCCGTCCTTGCGTTAACTCAATCGATTGTAGTTTATCTAATAGAACGATTGGGCTTAAACAAGTCTTTATTGCTACAACGGCATTAATATAATCATTTTGATCTTGAGATCCCATTGGTGGACTTTTATATAGAGATGATTTTTTAAATAATTTGATTTGAGTTGAGTTACTGAGCGTATAGATTGCTTGTTGGATTTGATTTATTGGTGAATCAAGATTAGAGCCTAAGCCAATATAGCAAATTTCAAAGTTCTCAGTATGATTATCTTTTCGTATGGAATTTAACATTTCTATCGATCACGCTTTAGTTTTAAATTTTCGTTTTTTTCGCCCATTTTTGTTTTGCACACTTACTTTGGAAAGTATGTTATCTTTTTCTTGAGAATTTAATTCCTGAAATTCTGTCCACCAATTAGATAACTCTTTTAATTCTTTGTTTTCACCCGCTCTTAAACAAAGAAAATCATACGCAGCTCTAAATCGAGGATGTTCTAATAAATGAAGTACTGACTTTCTTTTTAAAATAGTTAAGCGGTATTGTAAAGTCCATATTTCCTTAATCATGCTACTAAACCTCTTTGGAATGCCTACTCGGTCGCGTTGAATATTTAATACCTGATCCGCCGCTTTTTGATTGGCATCGTAAGGAGACAAACCTTTTTCAATTAATTTTGCTACACACTCTTCTAAAGGTGCCCAAAGAATTACTGAAAATAGAAATGCTGGGTTCACGCTTTTTTTAATGGCGATCCGTTTATCAGTATTGATTAATGCAGATTGAATAAATAAGTTAAATGACTTTGATTTAGTCTTTGAGTCATGGCTCTTTAAGCAGTGAGTGGTTTGTGAAAATAAACTGTTGGAAACACCTTCTTTATAAAGGGCATTCCATGTTTTTTCAGCATGACCAGAAAGTAACATTTTATTGCATTCTTCCCATAACCGAGCATTCGAGATATTTTCTAATAAAACAGATAATTCTCTGATTGGCTCTAAGGTTTTTTTCTCTATGGACAAGTTCAATTTACAAGACAGTCTAATTGCTCTTAATATTCTAACGGGATCTTCTTTGTATCTTTCAACGGGATCGCCAATTAAGCGTAGTGTTTTTGCCTTTAGATCTTTAAGCCCTTTTGTGTAATCAATGACAGTGAAATCTTGTACGGTGTAATAAAGAGCATTAACAGTGAAATCACGTCTAAAAGCATCCTCAATTAGTGTTCCGTAAACGTTATCACGAACTAACATACCGTCATCATCAGTCAATGCTTTGGCCGTTTTTCGTGTTTGTTTATTGTTTTGAAGCTCTGACTGACTACCTTCATGACCGGCTCTAAATGTTGCTACTTCAATCACTTCTCTGCCAAATAAAATATGAGCTAGTCTAAAGCGACGACCGATTAACCGGCAATTCCGAAAAACACTTTTTATTTGTTCGGGAGTTGCATCTGTAGCAACGTCAAAATCTTTTGGTTTTAGACCAAGTAATATATCTCTTACGCCACCGCCAACTAAGTAGGATTGATAACCTGCATCATTTAGTTTATAGAGGACTTTAATCGCATTTTTACTGATGTCTTTTCTAGACACATTGTGGGCATCTCTTTTGAGAACGGTTGTTTCGAAATCAGGCTTTGCGATTTCAGGTACCTTTGATGTTTTTGAGGACAATTTATTCACATCAGAAGCTTTCGCGCCTTTTTTTCGTTTAAAAAAACTTTTAAATAGAGAAGCCATTCGATATATTTTTACTTATTGGTCACACAAAAAAGAAGCGATACTACGAATTCCTCTACCGGTTGCGCCCGCAGAAAAAAGCGAGTCGCCTGAGTCTCTAAAGCATGCTGCTAGATCAAAGTGAGCCCATCTTTTATTGTCTGTATCGACAAATCGAGAAAGAAAACCGGCCGCATTACTCGCTCCACCAATGCCACCACCGGGTTGTGGCTTGCTGTTAGCAGTTACCGCATAGTGGGAAGGACAATTGTCTTGATGAAACTTTTCAAGTGGTAAACGCCATAAAGGATCATGATTTTCGATTGATATTTTACTAATTTTTTCTGCCAGATCATCATCAGTTGTAAATAGCGCGTTGTAATGATCACCAAGTGCCACACAAGCCGCCCCAGTTAAAGTTGCAGCATCAATAATGGTATGCGCGTCAGATTCGCACGCTTTGATCAAACCATCAGCAAGTACGAGGCGACCTTCAGCGTCAGTATTAACGACTTCAACGCTAACGCCATTTTTATAAGTTAAAATATCAGAAAGTAAATAAGCATGTCCACTCACCATATTTTCTGCACAACAAAGATAAAGTTTAACTCGAGTGTTTAATCCTTGGATAATCGCTAGTGCTAAAGCGCCAGCTACAGTGGCAGCGCCTCCCATATCACATTTCATGTGCAGCATTCCAACGCTAGACTTCATGCTGTAACCGCCGGTATCAAAGGTGATCCCTTTACCGACAAGTGCAACGCTGGTTGATTCATCACTTCCGTTAGGGCAATAATCGAGTTCAAGCAAAACAGGAGGTCTTTCGCTTCCTCGACCAACATTATAAATTCCGACTAGTCCCGCTTTTTTTAAGTCGTTACCTTCAATGGTATTGAAAGTAACGTTATCAGGCGCTAATTCAGTAATAAAAGAAGCCGTCTTTCTGGCTAATTCTTGTGGGGATAAATTTTCTGGTGTTTCATTGATTAATGATTTTGACCAACGATAAACTTTAATTAATGCCTCGAGTTTTAGTTTTTCATCGCTTGTTAACGATGCAAACTGAATAGGAATATCTTTTTTAGGCGAATAAGCACCTTGCCAAAAATGCCATTGGCTTTCAAAGCTCCAATTGCCCACTAACTTAAATGCTTTTGGACTCATTCCAACTAACTTACGTGCGACTTTTTGGGTATTAAATAGATGAGATAATTGGTTTTGGTCAGTCGATTGAGGGATGTGAAATTTTGCAACATTATTTTCAAAACTTAAAGTGTTGTCATCTCTCCAATGAGATAAAGGCTTCTCATTTGTCAGCTCGACTACTAATACATGGCTTTCAGAATTAGTCTCAGAGTGATTGTCAGAATTATTGTCAGGAGTCATATGTTTGCTCTTATTTTTGTTCATAAAAAATGTCCTAATTTTCCATGTTTTGTGGATAGGTAATGTTCGTTATGAGGATTTTTACCTACTTTCATTTCAACTCTTTCTGCTATTTCAATTCCTGCAGACTCAAGAGCTTTTACCTTTTTAGGATTGTTGGTCATTAATCGTACTTTGTTAATTCCAAGTTGGTTTAAAAACTCAGCAGCAACACCAAAATTGCGCTGGTCGGCGTCAAAGCCTAAATTTAAGTTGGCTTCTACCGTATCTTGCCCTTGATCTTGCAAAGCATAAGCCTTTATTTTGTTGATAAGGCCAATCCCTCTTCCTTCTTGGCGTAAGTATATGACTAGCCCACGACCTTCTTTAGCAATTTTTTCTAAAGCCGTATTAAGTTGAGGACCACAATCACAACGTAGGCTAGAAAAGGCATCACCGGTCAAACATTCTGAATGGAGTCTCACTAATAAAGCATTCTTGTTTGGCTGACCATCGTCTGTTTCTGAAACTGTTGTCTTTAAATCTCTTACTTTTGAAACGATTGCTTTTGAAACGATATCTCCCATGCCAATACCCACATGCTCTTTTCCATCGGAACTGTGTTCAAACGCGTATAAAGTGAAATTACCCCAAGTGGTTGGTAACTTTGCTTGAATTATTTTATCCATGTCATTTTTAGGGCTTTGAGGCATAAAAAATTACTAATTATTTGGCTTCATATTAAGTATAAAACGATTCGAAGTGCCTGAGTATTAGCAGAATCAAACAGTTTTCTAGCAAGGAGGACTATTCTACACATTAATGAATGTTATGGGTATATACAGCGAGTAAGTTAATAAAGGATGCTGAATTATAAATTAAACACCTAATTAGATGGAAAATGTTCTATAATTTAAAGAATAATGACTAACTTATTGATTGTTAGAAAGAATTTTTAAGAATCAGATTGGTTTTAAATTATTTATATGAAACAAACTAACCGCTTAAAGAAATAAATATAGATAATAATAAATGGGCAAGTAGTATGAGCTCCTCAAATAATGACAAGCTAGACAATAATCATCAAGAACCTCTTATCGATTTATCCACACCTCTAAAAGTTTCTAAGCCACATGGATACTACAATACTTTACAGCAAGATATTCATCAGACGATTTTTGATGGAGTAGCCTATGTCATCATTGCAACCGATCTTGATGGTGTGATTCAAGTGTTTAACAAGGCCGCGCAAAAATTGTTAGGCTATTCTAGTCGTGAGGTTATAGGGCTACATAATCCGAGTTTGTTTCATGATCCAGTCGAAATTAAACAAAAAGCAGTTGAATTAACTGTCGAATTAGGAATAGATATTATTCCTAGCTTTGAAGTTTTTATTGTTAAAGCAAAGTTAGGGATTGTTGATGAAACTGAATGGAACCTCATTTCTAAAAATGGTGACCGTAAGCCCATATTATTATCAGTAACTTGTACGCGAGACGAGTTAGGGGCAATAAATGGTTATTTAGGTATATCCTTTGATATTACTGAAAAACTTTTTATAAAAAGAGCGCTGGTAGAAGAAACTCGTTATAGGCTCCTTTTTGAAAGTTCAAGTGATGCGATATTTTTGATGTCCGAAAACCGTTTTATTGATTGTAATCCTGCAACGTTAAAAATGTTTAATTGTGTGCGTGAACAAATAGTAGGAGAAACACCGGTTAAATTCTCACCAAAGTTTCAGCTAGACGGACGAGGGTCGAATGAAAAAGCTGAAAAATTTATCTCGGAAGCTACTTTAGGAATGCCGCAAATTTTTGAATGGCAACATCAAAGACTTGATGGTCAAATTTTTGATGCGGAAGTTCGTTTAAATAGTATGTTGATTGGTGGACACATTCATTTACTCGCTACCGTTAGAGATATAAGTAAAAGAAAACACGCTGAAAAAACGATGGAAATTTACCGTAAACAAACGGTATTACAAAACAGCAGTTTAAAATTAGTTAATCAATTCTCCTCAAAAATAAAATCAGAACAAAAATCAGAAAAAATTGCCAAAGACTCTGTACAAATATTGATGTCAATTACGAAAAGCGATCTAATTTCAGTTTATTTTTTTGATGAAAAAGAAGACTCCATTGAATTAGTTGTTAGTAGTAACCCCCAACGAAATGAAACATATAAGAAAATTCCGCTGTCCGACAGTCTTTCAGGAGTAGCCATCAGAAAAAATAAAATTCAAGTTAGTGAAGATATTGTTAAGAGTAAACGTTTAAATGTTGAAGTAGAAAAAATATTATTAGATATTGGAATATGCTCGCTTGCTGTCGCGCCTCTATTTTATCAAGGTAGAATTTATGGAACATTGAACGTTTCTTACAAACATCACCACAGTTTTTCGGAAATGGAGAAAGAAACAATTATTGTTGTTGCAAACACCTTGGCACAAGCATTATCAAACTCTAAAAAAATCCAAGACTTCGAATATCTTGCTCACCATGATTCTCTTACAAAATTGCCTAATAGATTATCGTATCACCAGGGGTTCTTGAATAAAATTAAATCAGAAAAATTCTGTGGAGCACTTCTTCTTTTTGATCTAAATGGATTTAAAGAAGTTAACGATACGTTAGGTCATCACGTTGGAGATGTTTTATTAAAACAGATCGGAAGCCGGTTGAGTCATTTGTATTTTGAGAAGAATGTGATGATATGCCGATTAGGCGGCGATGAATTTATCTTATTATTTGATCACATCGTTGATTTAAATAAAATCACCAATGAGGCCGAAGTATTATTATCTAGTCTAAAAGAACCTTTTGAGGTTGATTCAATCAAACTTGAAATAGATGCCAGTATAGGCGTTGCATTTTATCCTAAAGATGGTAAAGATAGCCATGAAATGTTGCGTTCAGCTGATGTGGCAATGTACGAAGCAAAAATAAACCGAACGGGTATTGCTATTTATGATGCGGATAAAGATCAAAACTCTATCGCCCGATTATCTTTGATGATGGAATTAGGAAGTGCGATTAATAATGATGAACTGATTTTGCATTTTCAACCCAAAATAATAGCGCAAACAACTGTAGTGATAGGATTTGAAGCTTTGGTTCGTTGGCAGCATCCAAAACATGGATTACTATTTCCTGATACTTTTATTCCGCTAGCTGAAATGAGTGAAGTTATTCATCCATTAACTGAAAAAATATTTACTTTGGCAGTTAACCAGCAAAAGTGTTGGTTTCAATTAGGTGAAAATTATTCCGTCGCAATTAATCTCTCTGCAAGAAGTCTAACGACAGATTGCTTTGTAAAATTTATAGAAGATTACGTTAAAAACAATAATTTAGAAACCCAACTTATTGAATTTGAGGTGACAGAAACTGCATTAATGCAGGATGTTGAGATGGCAATGACTCTTTTAAAAAGAATTTCAACTTTAGGGTTTAAAATATCAATTGATGATTTTGGTACAGGTTATTCTTCACTTTCTCATTTAAGGCGGATGCCAATTAGTACATTAAAAATTGATAAAGAATTTGTGCAGGAGCTTCATCAAAATGAACAGGATTCTATTATTGTTAGTTCTATAGTCGGGCTTGCTCACAACCTAAAATTAACAGTAATAGCTGAAGGTGTAGAAACGGAATTACACAAAGATGCATTAATTAGCTTAGGTTGCGATCAATTACAAGGTTACGGGATATGTCGTCCTAATAATTGGGAAGAAATTCAAGCTTGGTTAATGATGGAAACATAAGTATTAATAGTGCCTTGAATTAATTGTGCTTTAGTTATGGAGTCAACAGCTATATATGATTACTCATGGGATTAAATATTTTGCACGTCTTTTTCCAGAACTTAATCGAGATAAATGTTTAAATGATGAATATAATAGAAGAATGCGAATGGAAGGCATGGGAGTATCCTCAAAGATCTCAGTTTAAATTTTAAGCAAAAATTGATAATCACCGCTAAACTTACAATTTAAGGTACAGATGAGGATTTACAATGGCTAAGTGGGTGACAGAGGTCATGGAAGAATTACTACAAGAAATTAATGAGGTTCCTTATACCGATAGTCGTGAAAGGCAGCAATTAAGTATTTTAATGAAAGGCGTTGCAATGATTAACAACAAAGCAATGGATAATGCGGCAGCAAAGACCCGAGAGAGCATGCGAAAGTGGGATTTGGAAAGTGCTGAAGCGGAACATTCTGAGATTGCTTACGAGGATAATGAAGTAGATGAATTAACTCGATTAAGGCCAGTCAGGTAACATAAAATATTTCATAAAGATTCGCTATATAGATATTTTGCTGTTCTTTTACATACTCAAAACCTAAAAACTAGCCTTGAATAGCACTATTGGAGTGTTTTTTAGCCTAAAATTAACCACAAAATAGTGTTCTGGCTAGCTCTGAATGCTATAATCCGCGCCCCTTTTTTAATCAAAACCAAGCATTTTTTAGTCTTGCTAGATAACAGTAATATGCGTAAAAAACTCTATATCAAAACTTGGGGTTGCCAGATGAACGATTACGATTCATCTAGAATGGCAGATCTTCTCAATAAAACCCACAAATATGAAACAACCACGGATCCAAAAGAAGCCGATTTATTGGTGTTGAATACCTGTTCGATTAGGGAGAAAGCACAAGAAAAAGTTTTCTCTAAGCTTGGTGAATGGAAAAATTTCAAAAAGGATAAACCGGATTTGAAAATTGCAGTTGGTGGTTGCGTTGCCAGCCAAGAGGGTGAGGCCATTCGAAGTCGTGCACCTTATGTTGATATGATTTTTGGTCCACAAACACTTCATCGTTTACCTAATATGATTAATGCCGTTAACGAAAATAAAAAGCCGGTGATTGATACATCATTCCCAGAAATTGAGAAATTTGATGTTTTACCTGAACAGCAAGTTGAAGGCGTTAGCGCATTTATTTCGATAATGGAGGGCTGTAGTAAATACTGTAGTTTTTGTGTTGTTCCTTATACTCGAGGTGAAGAAGTCAGTCGCCCATTTGACGATATCATCGCAGAAGTAGTATCCGTTGCGGAAAAAGGTGTACGAGAAGTCAATTTGTTAGGACAAAACGTCAATGCTTACCGAGGTGACACTCACGATGGTGGAGAAGCCGATCTAGCGGATTTGATTGAGCTTATTGCGGCAATTGAAGGCATTGATCGAATACGTTTTACAACGTCTCATCCGGTTGAGTTTTCACAAAAATTAATTGATGTTTATGCAAAAGTTCCTGAACTAGTGAGTCATTTACACTTGCCAGTACAAAGTGGATCGGATCGGATCTTAGCGTTAATGAAGCGAGGTCATATGATTTTAGAATATAAATCAAAGATCCGGAAGCTAAGAGAAATTCGCCCTAATTTAAGTATGTCCTCTGATTTTATTATTGGCTTCCCTGGTGAAACAGATAAAGATTTTGAAGCAACGATGAAACTAATTTCAGATATTAATTATGATATGAGTTTTAGTTTTATTTACAGCGCAAGGCCTGGAACGCCTGCGGCTGAAATTATTGACGAAGTTCTCTTAGAAACTAAAAAGCAACGATTACAATTATTGCAACAACGACTTAATCAACAGTCTCAAGATCATGCAAGAAAAATGATTGGTACAATGCAACGAATTCTAGTGGAAGGGCCTTCTAAAAAAGATCCCATGCAACTAAAAGGTCGAACGGAAAATAATCGAGTAGTAAATTTTTATGGACAAAGAGAAATGATTGGTCAATTTGTGAATGTAACTATTACAGAAGCATTACCAAATTCTATGCGTGCGGTTTTATTTGAAGAAGGAGTGAGTATTTAATGGCTATCAGCAGTAATGAATTTATATTAGAACCTTTTGATAACCAAAAACTAGCGAACTTAGCGGGACATTTGGATGAAAACTATCGTCTAATAGAAAATCGTTTAGGGGTAGAAATATCGAATAGAGCTAATGTGTTTAAAGTGAGTGGTGAAGCGAATGCAATTGAAATCGCAGAAGACTTATTGGTTGAATTATACGAGGAAATTACAACGGAGAATTCTCTTAATGCAGAAAAGCTTCACGTTCATCTTCGCTCACTTAGCCAATCTTTAACAGAAAAAGAAAATCAACCATATAGCTCAAAAAAACAAGATAAACATTTAGTCATTACAACTAAACGTGGACAAATTCGTCCACGTGGAGCCAATCAACAAGTTTATGTTGCTAATATCTTAGCCAATGATATTACATTTGGGATAGGTCCTGCGGGAACAGGAAAAACTTATTTAGCGGTAGCTTGTGCGGTTGATGCGTTAGAGAGGCAGGAAGTTAGACGAATTATTTTAACTAGACCCGCAGTTGAAGCGGGCGAAAAATTAGGTTTTTTACCTGGAGATTTAAGTCAAAAAGTCGATCCTTATTTAAGGCCTTTATACGATGCATTATATGAGATGTTAGGTTTTGATAAGGTCGCAAAACTAGTTGAAAATAATGTGATTGAAGTAGCTCCTTTAGCTTACATGCGTGGTAGAACTTTAAATGAATCTTTTATTATTGTAGATGAAAGCCAAAATACTACTAAAGAGCAAATGAAAATGTTTTTAACGCGTATTGGTTTTAATTCAAAAGCAGTTGTTACTGGTGATGTTACTCAAATAGATCTACCGAATAGTAAAATGTCTGGTTTAAAACACGCGGTTGAAATATTAGATAATGTTAAAGGTTTAGCCTTTAGCTTTTTTCAATCAGGTGATGTGGTCAGGCATCCTGTCGTTCAACGTATAGTAGAAGCTTATGAGGCATTAGATTAGGAAAAATGGTTTTAGACATTCAAAATAGTATAGACTCAACAAACTTACCCAATGAAAAAGAAATTACTCTCTGGATTGAAAATACGTTAAAGTTTGCTCAATCAAAATATTTAGATCCTGAGTTAACAATTAAAATCATTTCATTAGAAGAAAGTCAGCAATTAAATTCTGACTATCGAGGAAAAGATAAACCTACCAACGTTCTCTCTTTTCCTTTTGAAATACCGGAAGGTTTGCCAATGGAAGTTTTAAAAAATGAAAATATGGAAAATATCCTTGGTGATTTAGCGATTTGTGAAGCGATGGTTATTCAAGAGGCGCAAGAGCAGAGCAAACAGGTTAACCACCATTGGGCACATATGGTTGTTCATGGCATTTTACATTTGTTGGGGTACGATCATATTGATGATTCTGAAGCGGAAGAGATGGAAAATTTTGAAGTTGAAATTTTGAGTCAACTGGGTATTGATTCGCCTTATTAACAATTAAAATATTTATCTCGAACTCAGGTTATTTAATGTTAGAACTAAAAAAGTCAGAAGAGTTATTTAATGTTTAGCATTTCTTTGGCATGAGAAAGGGTTTTATCGGATATAATTTTTCCACCAAGCATTCTAGCAACTTCATCAATTCGTTGTTTTTGATCTAATTGGAATACTTGAGTGGTTGTGGATTGTTTAAGTTTGGTTTTGCTAGCAATCAAATGATGGTGTCCACAAGACGCTACTTGTGGCTGGTGAGTAACACACAGTACTTGTCTGTCTTTCGCTAACTGTTTTAACAGCACACCAACAGTTTCTGCTGTCGCACCGCCAATTCCTACATCGACTTCATCAAATATAATACAGGGTACTAATTGTTGCTCAGAAGTTATCACCGCGATAGCTAAACTAATACGCGATAGCTCGCCGCCAGATGCAACCTTATTAAGCGCTTGCAAGGGTTGTCCTGGATTGGCTGAAACTAAAAACTCAATTTCATCTATTCCTAATGAAGAATATTGTGATTCTTTAGATATTAATTGAACCTCAAATTCCCCGCCATCCATCGCTAGCGGTTGGATTTTATCAGAGACTAATTGAGATAATTTTTTTGCAACTTTCTTACGACTAATAGTCAATAAATTTGCGCGTTTTAAATATTCTTTTAAAGAATTATTGTAATCAATTTCGGCTTGTTCAAGTTCGTTATCATCTGCCTGAAGTTGATTAAGTTGTTGTTGTAGTGAAATAAAATAGTCAGGTAGTTGTTGTAAACTAACATGATGTTTTCTTGCTAAATCATGGAATCTTGTAAGCTGTGTATCAAGTGCCTCAAGGTTTTCTGGTTCGCAATCCAACAGATCTCTATAATTTTCTAATTCAGCTTTTGCTTCCTGAATTAATGATTCCGCATCGGTTAAAATCTCCTTAATGCCTTGTACGCTACTATCAAGTGTTACCAAAGAAGATAACTGGTTAATTGAAGCATTTAGGCTGTTTAAGCAAGATGAACCCTCATTTTCAGTTAAATTGATTAAAGCCTCTTGAGTTAATGACAGCCTATCGTGAGAGGTTGCCACTCGTTTATGCTCGGTTTCTAAATTATCTAATACTTTTTGTTCTGGATTAGCTAAAGTTAGCTCTTCGACTTGGTAGCTTAATAACTCTCGCTTAGCATCTCGAGAGCGTTTATCTTCTTGTAATATTTTTTTGCGTAGTTCAATACTTTTAAGTTGTTGATAAGCATCTTTTACACTCTGTAATAACTTTGCATGATTGGCATAACGATCAAGTAAATGAAGTTGCTCTTTATTTTTTAAAAGTGACTGGTGTGCGTGTTGACCATGAATATCAACGAGTAAACTGCCTAATTGTCTTAATTGTGTTTGGGCAACATTTCGACCATTAATATAACATTTTGAACGACCTTCTCTAATAATCACTCGTCGTAGAATGCATTCAGTTTTAAGTATTACTCGATGAGATGCATTTGAAATATTATCCAATATCTCTTCATCAAGTAAGTCATTCTCTTTCAACCATAAAAATGCTGGGCTTTTGTGGGCAACTTCATATAAAGCGCTTATTTCAGTTTGTTTAGCACCGCTAGTGATTACACTTTGTTCTGTTTTTTCGCCCAAAGTTAAACCAAGCGCATCGATGACGATTGATTTACCAGCACCAGTTTCTCCAGTGATTACGCTCATACCTGCTTGCCAATCTAACTGCAAAGATTGGATAATGGCAAAGTTACGAATATCAATAGATAAAAGCATGGTCGGAAAGTTTGAATATCAGGGGTGCTTGAATATTATACGATCCAACTATGGAAAGCTACTTGTATAGGTAGTCTTATTTAATTCAATAAAATTTATTGGATTAAATACCTATACTTTGTGACATAAAATCATAATCTATGAGATATAATACTAGGCATCATTGATAGTATCTGCTAATTTATAGTTAGAATCTTCGTAAAACAATAGCAAATAGTATGAAAATCAAATTCTTACAAGTCTTTTTAGGAATGTTTATTATAAGCATTTTGAATTTAACTATCGCACAAGAAAAAAAAATATTGTATAAAAGTATTGATGAAAATGGAAAAGTAACTTATTCCGATAAACCTTCGGTTAATTCAAAAGAGATACCAATGAGTGAGGGTCAGTCGATCAATATGAAACCACCTAAAGTTGTGTTTCATTCCTCCGATAATGATTCAAATACAGGCAGTAATCCACAAGCAAATGGCTACGTTTCAGTTTCATTTTTACAACCTGAAAACGATGGTGTTATCCGTAATAATGGTGGTGTGGCTTTGTTTGTATTAGATGTTTTACCTCAGCTAAGTGAAGCACATCATATTATTTTCTATATTGATGGTTCCTTGGTTGACGCATCAATTTCTGCAATGAACGTAACTGTTTCTAATGTTGAATATGGGACTCATACTGCCAGTTTTTCTATATTGGATAACGCCGGCAAGCTGGTTACTAAAAGTGATCAATTAAGTTTTAATTTATTGCACACCGTTAGGCGAAAAATTGGAACTGTTAACAATAATAACTCTCCGATAAATAAAATTAATACGGATGTTTTGATTGCGTCAAAGTTAAAAATAAAATTACCAGAGCATCCAAAACCAGCGAGTTTTGAACATTTGAAAAAACGTAAAAATTAACACTTTAGAATTAAAGATAGCTTTTTGATAAATAAATCACATATTATTTATTCAGTTCTTAATAAAGAGTTTATTGAAATGTTAGTTTAAGTTAGTTGTTTATCCCTATTGCCCGCTTTATGCGGGCTTTTTTATGTCCAAGGATGCAGAGCAATTAGTTTTGAGATTCCAGCTCTAATTTATGCTCAAGATAGTGGATGTTAGTTCCACCTTTTTGGAAGTTCTCATCTGCCATAATGCGTCTTTGTAATTCAATATTAGTCTTAATGCCATCAATAACAACTTCATCAAGTGCCATTTGCATACGTGCCATAGCCACTTCACGAGTTTCTCCATAGGTGATTAATTTACCAATCATTGAATCGTAATAAGGTGGTACTTTATAACCTGAATAGATGTGCGAATCCCATCTAACTCCAGGTCCGCCTGGTGCGTGATAGCGTTCAATAGTTCCTGGTGACGGAATAAAAGTAACAGGATCTTCAGCATTGATTCGACATTCGATGGAATGACCTCTTAATTGAATGTTTTCTTGTTTAAAAGATAAAGGTTGTCCTTCTGCTATTCGTAATTGCTCTTTTATAATATCAACACCTGAAACAAGTTCTGATACAGGGTGTTCAACTTGAACTCGTGTGTTCATTTCTATGAAATAGAATTCACCTTTTTCATATAAAAACTCAAATGTACCAGCCCCTCTATAACCCATTTCTTTACAGGCTTGTACACAGCGTTCACCAATAAAACGGCGCTTCTCTTCGGTGATGCCTGGTGCTGGAGCTTCTTCTACTACTTTTTGGTGACGACGTTGCATTGAGCAATCCCGCTCACCTAAATAAATAGCATTACCGTGTTTATCAGCAAGGATTTGAATTTCAACATGGCGCGGTGTTTCTAAGAATTTTTCCATATAAACGACATCATTATTAAAAGCTGCTTTAGCTTCAGCTTTTGTCAATGCGATAGAATTGATTAATTCAGACTCCTCTCTCACTACCCGCATACCACGACCGCCACCACCGCCCGATGCTTTAATGATAACTGGATAGGCAATACGTTTCCCAATGGCGATATTAGCTTTTTCATCTTCGCCTAGAGAGCCATCCGATCCTGGTACACAAGGAACACCCGCTTTTTTCATGGTTTGAATGGCAGAAACTTTATCGCCCATTAAACGAATTGACTCGGCTGTCGGACCAATAAATTCAAAACCACTTCTTTCAACTTGCTCAGCAAAATCGGCACTTTCAGCTAAAAATCCATATCCTGGATGAATAGCGACTGCATCAGTAACTTCAGCCGCTGCAATAATGGCAGGAATATTCAAATAACTTTCCAAGGCAGGAGGAGGGCCGATACAAACGGATTCATCGGCTAACCGAACATGCATTAAACTTTCATCGGCAGTTGAATGCACAGCCACCGTTTTAATACCAAGCTCTCTACAAGCTCTTAATATACGTAGAGCAATTTCTCCACGATTTGCAATAACCACTTTATCAAGCATTTTATTTTCCAATTTTGCTGTTACAGAATTAACCTTTATGTTGATTCATTTCTGTAATTTTTAGATTCTTTGTTCGAGTCACTTTTATTCAATAATAAAAAGAGGCTCATCAAACTCTACAGGCTCACCATCGGCAATTAATATTGCTTTTATGGTTCCTGATTTATCTGCATCAATTTGATTCATCATTTTCATTGCTTCGATAATGCACAGCGTATCGCCTACGTTTACCTTGCTTCCTACATCAACAAAATTGCTCGTGCCAGGTGAAGGTGCGTGGTACATTGTTCCAACCATTGGTGATTTAACTTGATGCCCGGTGACTTCTGGAACAGAAACAACTTCTGCCGTTGGTGTGGGAGCCGCCACAGGCATCGCTTGTGGAGCCATCATTGGTGCAGCATATTGCATTGGAGCAGCCATTGGAGCAACAGCTCGAGTAATACGAACGGACTCTTCGCCTTCCTTAATTTCAATTTCAGCAACGCCTGATTCTTCTAATAATTCGATTAATTTTTTTACTTTTCGAATATCCATAATATTGTTACCTTTAGTTTCTAATTGTTATAGCTTATATATCATTCTATGTTCTTAACTTTGTAATCGTTTAATGGCTGAATTCAGCGCCATTATATAACTATCAACACCAAACCCAGCTATTACACCCGCTGCTAGATCAGAAAAATAAGAATGTTTTCTGAAAGCTTCACGAGCATGAGGGTTGGAGAGGTGTATTTCGATAAAGGGTATTTTTACACTGGCAAAAGCATCCCTTATTGCAACGCTTGTATGGGTAAATGCAGCTGGATTGATCAAAATGAAGTCTATTGCGCGATCTTTACTGGATTGAACTTGATCAATAATTTCGTGTTCGGCATTAGATTGAAAGCATGTGAGTTCTATCGAGTTCTCTTGTGCAATTTCAGATAACTTCGCTTCTATTTGAACAAGCGTCAATGAACCGTATATCTCAGGCTCTCTTGAGCCTAACATATTAAGATTGGGTCCATTGATTAATAGTATTTTCAAAATTTTACCTCAAATGTTCAATCAAAAGCAATTTTCGAATAATGAGCTAACTTCATTCAGTTTAGCTTAAATTGACATCAATTATGTATATATTCCTAAAAAATGCCAATTATGAACAATCTGATAATTTAACGAAGAAGCTCTAGCTAAAATATTGAAGATGGCTATTTTTCAGACGATGCCAACATAATAAGTATTTATTGGGCAATAAAGCAACAATTTAGTTCAATATGGGATTTTAGAACATATTGAGGCTTGTAATGGACAAACCAGTTAATAATAATCGGGTTTGGAAGGGTCTTAATAGGTTAATTTTTTTGAATTAAGTTTCTAATCATCAAAATCAAAAGTAATAGAGCAGAAAAAATGTAGATAACGGACGTATTCATTACATGCTCGTTAGCGGCTACAGTAGGAATTGTGAAGTGATAGAAGCCAATCAACCAATTAGTTAAATAGCCAAATCCAATACTGGCAGTAAATAGACTAAATAAATAAGCCACTAATACTGATGTTCCCATTTCTTGTTTAATCATGCCCATCGTGGCAATGTTCGTAGCTGGTCCCGCCAACATGAAAACTAAGATTGCTCCTGGTGAAAGTCCAGCAGCCAAAAAACCAGCGGCTAAAGGGGTTGATGCGGTGGCGCAGATGTACATTGGTATACCGATTACTGCCATAACCACCATTGCCATAAAACCATCACCCCATTGAGTTAAAAAATCCGTTGAAACCCACGTTTTAATCGCGGCAGCTAATAGCAAACCGATTAATAGCCATTTGGTGATGTCTGATAACAATTTTCCACTGGAAAATTCTAGAGATTGATTAAATAACTGAAAGATTGTTGTTTTTTCTTTAGGATTGCTTTCACAACAGCTTGTTTTTTTCGTTTTTACTGGTTGATCGCAACAAGGTTTAGCTATTTCTAGAGCTTTTTCTTTTTTACTGCAACAGGACGTCTTTGTCTCAATTTCGTCATTTTCCTGGTCAACTTTTTGATTATTTTCATTTAAAGCAAAAAACTTAACCATTAGACCCGCATAAATAGCAGTGAAGATCGCTGATGTTGGACGTATAATCGCAAAAAATGGACCTAATAGTGCATATGAGACTGAGACTGAGTCAATCCCTGTTTCTGGTGTAGCAACCAAAAATGAAATTGTTGTAGATTTTGAAGCACCTGCGCGTCTTAGCCCAATGGCGGCTGGAATGACGCCGCAAGAGCATAAAGGCAGTGGGGCGCCAATAAATGTTGCTTTTAAAATAGAACTTAGGCGATTGTTGCCCATGTGTTTCTGCAATAATTCCATAGGAACCAACCATTTCATAAATCCAGCAATCAAAAGGCCCAATAATAACCAAGGCGCAGATTCGGTAAAAAGATCGATAAAGTTAAATAGATAGTCAGTCATGGTTTTTACCCTAAGGCTTCGTTATTTGAATTTGTGAAGAGCTCAGGATCATCTAAACTATTCAAAATGGTACATTGTTTGGCACTTTCTGTACCACCACAACAAGCATCGTGTAAATTGTTCAAGGCTTGTCTCATTTTTTGTAGATTGCGTATTTTAGATTCGGTTTCGTTGATCTTATCACCAGTATAATCTTTTACTTCTTCGCAGGTATGATGATCTTTGTCTGTTCTGAGGGATAATAACTGCTTAATTTCAGATAAGGAGAATCCGACTTTTTTAGAATGTAGTATAAAATTTAGCCTTTGTTGATCTTGTACAGAATATAAACGGTAGCCAGATTGGTTGGTCATTTTTGGAATTAATAGTTGTTCTGATTGGTAAAAGCGCAATGTTTCAACGGTAATGTTCGCTTGTTTTGCTATTTCTCCAATTTTTAATAATTTTTCCATAACCTACTAATTATCCAGTAATTTGTTTTCTTTGCATTGCTGACTCTGGAATTATAAACCCTATAGTGCACTTTAGGGTTAAACGTTTTATAAATAAATCCTTGAATTAATATCCATTTATCTATTAATTAGCACTCTAAGGGGTTGAGTGCTAAAAAATCACCCCCATATAACCAAAGAATTTTTAATAAACTGACTCTTTTATTAGTATCAGATTAATAATTTACTAAACCAATTAGCAAAACCAATTAGGAGACAAAATCGATGAGTATTCGCCCTTTGCATGACCGTGTATTAGTAAGACGTATGGAAGATGAAACAACAAGCGCGGGTGGAATTATTATTCCTGATAACGCGAAAGAAAAGCCAAGCCGTGGTGAAGTGATTGCCGCAGGTAATGGTAAGCAATTAGATAATGGTGATGTACGCGCTCTTGAAGTGAAAGTAGGCGATAAAGTTCTTTTTGGTAAATATGCGGGTAACGAAGTCAAGGTTGATGGCGAAGAGCTATTAATTATGCGTGAAGATGACATCGTTGGCATTATTGATTAATTAAACCTGAATTGTTCAGTTAACAAATAAATAAAAATTTAAGAGGAATTTAATATGTCAGCAAAAGACGTAAGATTTGGAGATGACGCACGTTCACAAATGGTGAACGGCGTAAATATTTTAGCAAACGCAGTCAAAGTGACTTTAGGCCCAAAGGGACGTAATGTCGTTTTAGATCGTTCATTCGGCGCGCCAACTGTAACTAAAGATGGTGTTTCTGTGGCTAAAGAAATCGAATTAGAAAATAAATTCGAAAACATGGGCGCACAAATGCTTAAAGAAGTGGCTTCTCAAACTTCTGATGTTGCCGGTGACGGAACAACGACTGCAACAGTATTAGCTCAGTCAATTTTAAATGAAGGCTTAAAGTCAGTGGCTGCGGGCATGAATCCAATGGATCTTAAACGCGGAATTGATCAAGCAACTAAGGCAATTGTTGCAGAATTAAAAGGCTTTTCGGTTGCTTGTGAAGATGATACAGCAATTGCTCAAGTAGGAACTATTTCTGCAAACTCTGATAAAGATGTCGGCGAAATTATTGCAAATGCAATGGGTAAAGTTGGTAAAGAAGGCGTTATTACCGTTGAAGAAGGTACTGGTTTAGAAAATGAACTAGACGTTGTTGAAGGTATGCAGTTTGACCGTGGTTATTTATCGCCTTACTTCATTAACAACCAAGACAGTATGTCAGTTGAAATGGATGCACCTTTGATCCTAATTGTTGATAAGAAAATCTCAAACATCCGTGAAATGTTACCGGTATTAGAGAATGTTGCTAAAGCAGGCAAGCCTTTAATGATTATTGCTGAAGATGTAGATGGTGAAGCATTAGCAACGTTAGTGGTTAACAATATTCGTGGTATCGTAAAAGTAACCGCTGTTAAAGCGCCAGGTTTTGGTGACCGTCGTAAGGCAATGCTTGAAGATATTGCAATCTTAACGGGAGCGACTGTTATTTCTGAAGAAGTAGGTCTTACCTTAGAAAATGCAACACTTGAAGATTTAGGAACCGCTAAGAAAATTTCTATCACTAAAGAAAATACGACTTTGATTGATGGTGCTGGCGAAAGCAGCAATATTCAATCACGTGTTGAAGCCATTCGTCGTCAAATTGAAGAAACTTCATCTGATTATGACCGTGAAAAGTTGCAAGAACGTGTTGCTAAATTAGCTGGCGGTGTTGCAGTTATTAAAGTTGGCGCAGCCACTGAAATTGAAATGAAAGAAAAGAAAGCAAGAGTTGAAGATGCACTTCACGCAACTCGTGCAGCGGTTGAAGAAGGGGTTGTTCCTGGCGGCGGTGTTGCGTTAGTAAGAGCCGCTTCTAAAATTGACAAATTAACGGGCGAAAATGATGACCAAACAGCTGGCATTCATATTTTACTGAGAGCGGTGAATGAGCCTTTACGTCAGATAGTCGCAAACGCTGGTGATGAAGCATCAGTTGTACTTAACAATGTTGCTGGCGGAGAAGGGAATTACGGTTATAACGCTGCAACGGGTGAATACGGCGACATGATTGCAATGGGTATTCTTGATCCAACTAAGGTAACTCGTAGCGCATTACAACATGCTGCTTCTGTTTCTGGATTAATGATTACTACAGAAGCAATGGTTGCTGATATGCCTGCTGAAGCTTCTGGTGGTGCTCCTGATATGGGTGGTATGGGTGGCATGGGCGGAATGCCTGGCATGATGTAAATTTTATGGCATATACCCCTCAATAAAAAAAGCCTGAATAGAAGTATTCGGGCTTTTTTTGTTTTATAATGATCTGAATTCATATAATAAATGTAAGCTAGACAAGGAAATCAAAAAGCGACATCATGCATTAAGTGATCATGTCGAATCGGTGGGGTCATCCGTGCGCTTTTCCGAGGGTGTAAATACTCATTGTGTATAATCTAAAAAAGGATTAAATAACATGCCTCTGCATATTACTGAGTAAGGTGCAGAGGCATGTACCAAAATGACTGTTGAAGCCGCTTTAAAGTCAGAGATGATATGATAAGGAGCAATCTGTAGAGTCTAATACGGGGAATAACCGCAATGGTTATTCAACCAAAATCCTGAAAGGCGAACATGGCGAAATTGAACTTCAAACGCCTCGCGATCGTGATGGTACATTTACCCCTCAGTTAGTTAAAAAACGTCAAAGTCGCATTACCGGTATGGATGAGCAAATATTAACGCTCTACGCCAAAGGAATGAGTATTCGGGATATCACCGAGACATTCCAGGAAATGTATGGAGCATAAATATCGGCGGGCCTTGTATCACAAGTAACCAACTCAGTTTACCTTGCTCTTGGTGTTAATTTAGAGGGGCATAAAGAGTTACTGGACATGTGGATTTCAGAAAATGAAGGCTCTAAATTTTGGCTTTCAGTGCTGACAGATCTTCAAAACAGAGGGATGAAGCATATGCTAATCGCTTGTGTTGATGGGTTGAAAGGTTTTCCTGAAGCCATTACCGCCACATTCACCGATGTAAAAATTCAACTTTGTATCGTTCATATGGTTCGTAACTCACTTGAGTTTGCCCCTTGGAAGGATTACAAAGAAGTGACTCGTGATTTAAAAGCAAGCTATCAATCGGCAACTGAGGATAGGATGAAGCAAAACTTCTGATAAATGGGATGATAAATATCCTCAGATCAGCCGCTCTTGGCGTGCTAATTGGGAGAATTTAAATACTCTTTTTAGTTACCCTGAAGATATTCGTAAAGTGGTCTATTTGGCCATTCAATCAGCGTCTAAAAAATGGACGATGCCGATTAGGGATTGGAAACCGACATTGAATCGTTTTTATAAACGAATTTGAGGCGCAAATAGCGCCTCATATCTAAAGGGTATTTACACAGTTAGGATTACATCCTCCATTAAGAACAACATCTACTAAAAGGCCAAAATGATCCTGTAAAAAACTTGTAAATATTATCTAGGTATTTAAACTGATTTTTCTATATGTCTTTCTAGAAAAGATCAGCAATAACAACATAATCCCACTTAAAGATCCTCCACCAGAAGAAGTATCTGATCCTAGCTCAGCTCTTGTTGTTACTATAGGATTAAGTCCAGATGCTGTACTTATAGAGGAATCAATAACGTCAATACTCGTAATAAGAATAATGTTTGTGTCATTTGGATCTGTGCCAGTCGTATAATTTTGTAGTGGTATTTCCGCAAAAGCACCGCCCAAATTGAAAGTGTTAAGTGCTATAATTGAATCAATAATATCCATACCATTCTCGGTTACTTCACCAAAAACGGTAAAACCAAAATTTTGATTATCTAAGTTGGCGCTATTATCGGCCAAGTTAAAAAACCACTGACTGGTAGCACTGTCAGGTTGTCCACCTAGTTTTGCATAAGCAATTGTACCCCTAACATTAGAATAAACTGGTTCGTTTTTTACAGAAGCATTCGTTTGGATGGCAATCGGTGGCCAACTGTTGCTATACAAAAAACCACCACCTTGAAGAATAAATCCGTTGATTGAACGGTGAAATAATGTATTTCCATATGAGCCTGCCGTGATGTAAGTTAAAAAATTGGCAACGGATTCAGGTGTCGTTTCATCGTAAAGATTGACATCGATGTCACCTAAGCTAGTTTCAAATCGAACGATTGTGGCATTTGCTATATTTGTGGTTAAGGTAAATGTAAGGCATAACGCCAAAATTAATTGTGTATTTTTTACCATAGTTTTCAATATTTGCATTTAACCCCCATCTCATCATAGAAAACGCTAAAATCCAGGAAGACTTGGCTGTATAATGGCTTGCGATAAAACGAACCATCACCCAATAGGTGCAACAACACAAGGCTTAATAAATATTATACCTTATAAACTCACCACAACAAACGATCAATTAACCTCACGAGCAGGTTTGTTAACCATTGCTCAGTTAATGAATACACTGATTCTAATGCAACACGAAGGCAGTTTTCATCTTGACGATGTTCGTCATTTGGAGCAAGAGTCTGCTTTAATCAAAGTGCTGGGGATAGATAAACTACCTAAGCGGATTCCATTGGTGCTTGGTTAAAAAGGATGGGGGAGTAGTCATCAACCCAATCTGCATGGACTTCTGTTAACAAAGCGATCTTGAAATCGGCGCTACATCAATCCAAAGGGATCACACTGGATATTGATGCCACTGAAATCATCGCGAATAAAGCCGATGCAAAATGGACTTATAAAAAGAACAAGGGTTACATGCCAATGGTGGGGCATATCGCTGAAACAGGTCAAGTGGTCGCCTGTGATTTTAGAGAAGGTAATACTTCACATTTTATAATCATTTCAAAACGCTCTGCAAGTGTCCAAGCATGAGGTTTTTTCTCTTGCTGAGGAAAATCTGCTAGGGAAAAGTCATCTCCAAGCTCTAGCTGATTCTTTTTAGCTCGACTGACCCATGTATGCAATGTTGAAGACGCGATATTAAGTGAGTCTGCTTCTCATACTACTTATCTCACTTTTACTGAATGCCTTTTTAACTGCATCTACCTTAAATGCTTGGCTATATTGTTGGTTCATATTTTTGTTCCTCTATAAAATTAGAGGCGACAAGTAGTCTGACATAGGGTAACAAAAGCAA
>Ga0256845_1000984_pt1 | contig 24336 bp, 25 predicted proteins | sample RiftiametaG_FD_189101 | JGI IMG/M metagenome (GOLD analysis project Ga0256845, IMG submission 189101) | Tube worm associated microbial communities from hydrothermal vent at the East Pacific Rise, Pacific Ocean - Riftia | ecosystem: Host-associated > Annelida > Integument > Unclassified ... | reverse complement strand
AAACTTGCATTAGCTAGTTGAATCTACCCAGTGCTATTTTTGGAGAATGCTTGTCAGAGTTTGACTTTTCTATTAAGTTATAAGCCTCCTGAATATATTTTTGTGATGTTTTAAAAGCACCCATCATACAATATAAATGCCCCATATTCATTAGAATTAAGCATTCTGTATCTTTATCTTTTTCTTCTTTTGCAAACGGAATAATTTTTCTGTAGCTGTTAATTTGTTGTGGGTAAGGCAAAGAATCATTATTAATAAGATCATACATTGATCTAGCATTTTGTTCTTGAGCGACTACATCACTTATGAGGAAAGCTAATAATGTCGTAAATAAAAACTTAATAAGTAAAGTGTTTGGGTTCAGTCTCATAGGATAAAAATAAACATAATAAATGCTAGATTCAATTAATAAGTGCAACAGTAAATAAATACCGTAAAGCATACTTTACGATATTTGAAAAAACTGATTGCAGATGGATTACCAACAGCTAATCGACTCTGAAAGTATACTAGGTAGATTCAACTAGCTAATGCAAGTTTTTTATTTTCTAGGTTAAACATAGTGAAAAATACGTTTTCTGGTGTTTTAAAGTTTAATTTTTTCTAGATCTTTTGTTCAATAAATCCATAATTTCAATATTTATTGCTTGTTTTATTCCATTTGTTTAGGGTAAAATTGACGTATTAATTTGTTTATGTATCCATTCAATCCACGTTCGTAAGAAGCATACGGATTATAGAAATAAACTTGTGTATTAAGCTGTTTAGCAGTGAGTTTATGTAAAGAAAACTCTTTCCCATTGTCATGGTTTTTAAGATTGATTTGTAAAGTAATAATACTTGATACTATTACGCTTGAGCCCTCTATAGAGTATTCATTCAGGTGTTTTTAAGATCTGATAAATAATTTTTTTTGAATCTTTCCTTTCAGCATCATTTCAATACTGTACCTTTGGTCGTAAGTTAAATGTATGTTTCTCATAAGTACAAAATTTAGCTTTTCCCTTGGTTTGTGAAAATCAAGGGGATATTTTAAACTAAAACTTGCATTAGCATTTTAATCTAGGAAATATCAATGAAAAACATACTACTACTCTCCCTATTGACCTGTTCACAGATTATATTCTCTCAACAACTCAACCTTGTTACAGGGCTAAATGATACCATCAACGAAACATCGGGATTACTATTGATAAACGGTAAACTAATCACCCACAACGATTCTGGAACTTCCTCTGATCTTTATGAAATTGACAGTATCACGGGGTCAATTACCCGAACGGTACATATTTCAAATGCTCAAAACGTGGATTGGGAAGACATTACCTCCGATGAGAATTACATTTACATTGGTGATTTCGGCAATAATACAGGAACTAGAACCGACCTAAAAGTATATCGAATCTCTAAAAATGATTTCTTAAACACGGTGAATGATACTGTAATTGCAGATACCATTCTTTTCTCTTATGCCCAACAAACCGATTTCACATCCGCAACATTCGCAACAAATTTTGATGCAGAAGCAATGATTTCTTTGGAAGATAGTTTGTATATTTTCTCTAAAAATTGGGGAAATGCACGTTCTTACGTCTATGCTTTACCTAAAATTCCTGGAACATATTCTCTTTCAATTACCGACAGTTTAGAAACACAAGGTTTTGTCACTGGGGCAGATTATGATGCTGCTTCTAATTCCATTGTTTTAGTCGGCTACACATTTACGTCTTCTTTTCTATTTCAAATGAGTGGTTTTTCAGGATCTTCATTTTCTTCGGGTGATATGAATCGATACAATTTAGCCTTGCCCAACGGTTATTCTTACCAAACAGAAGGAATTTGTTTCCAATCGAACAATTACCTTTATATTTCTTCCGAAACAGGGCAGGGTGGAACAACAGGATTGTATTCGTTGGCCTTCAATTCTTTTGTTGGTTATCAACTGTTGGAAAATGACGAAATATTGGTTTATCCTAATCCCGTTAGTAATAAAATCACAATAAAGGGGGAGTTTGACCATGTAGAATTGTATGATTCTCTAGGACATAGAATGCTCACCACTACTAAAAATCATTTTTCAGTTCGAAAATTTCCATCGGGGAATTATTCTCTTTATATTTATGGAAATCAATTGTCAATTAAAAAAATAAGCATTCAATAAATGGATTTATACAGTCAAAAAGCAACGAGTATTCCGCAGAAATCGGTCATTATTTTCCTGGAAATTGTATTGTTGTTTTTCTCGTATTGGATTCTTTTCAAAGGTGGGGGAGATGTTCTTTTTGAAAAAGTTGGAATAAATATTTCAGCAGAAAATTTTGTTGGTAGAACGACAATATTTGTATTCAATCTTGTCGTTTTTGTTCGAATGACGTTCATGATGTTGTATCTTTTGAAACGGAAAATTCCTTGGGAAGAATCAATTAGTGTTCCGTTGGCTTTTTCCTTGTATTACATTGGCTTTTCCTTATTTGTGTACAACCGAGAAACAGTTTTTGGAGGAATGGATTATTTCGGAATTATCTTATTTGGTATTGGATCGCTATTGAACACTGTTTCAGAATTACAGCGTCATTTTTGGAAGAAAAAAGCAGAGAACAAAGGGAAATTGTACACCAAAGGCTTATTTGGATATTCCATGCACATCAATTATTTTGGCGATGTTTTATGGGTGACTGCTTTTGCAATAATCACACAAAATTACTACGCATTTTTACTGCCCGTTTTCCTTTTCTGTATGTTTGCTTTTTGGAATATTCCATTGTTGGATAAATACTTATCTTCAAAATACAAGGAACAGTTTGTAAAATACAGTAAGAAAGTGAAGAAATTTGTACCGTTTGTTTATTGAGAATTGGTTTTTATTAACAGTTTGAATCACCCAATTTTGGCTATATTGTTCTACTTTTAAATGAAAGAACATTTATGCTATCCGTTTATAAAATAAAACCTGCGTTTCAAAAATTATTGATGCCTTTGTTAAAAGTGCTCTTTAAAATGAAAGTTACAGCCAATCAAATAACGATAGCTGCAGTTTTTCTTTCCATTGGAATTGGTGTTTCCATTGTTTTTTCCAAAGATTATCCTTTTTTAATTCTACTAGTGCCAATTGGTTATCTTTTAAGAATGACTTTGAATGCTCTGGATGGAATGATGGCGACGCACTACAACATGAAGAGTAAATTAGGGGAAGTTTTAAACGAATTGGGGGATGTTATCTCTGATAGTTTCATCATTTTCCCATTGATGGTTCTGCCAAATGTAAATCCAATCGTTCTACTTGTATTTGGTGTTTTAGCCATAATAAATGAATTTACGGGAATATTAGCTAAGGTTATTAGTCAAGAAAGAAGGTGCGATGGACCAATGGGGAAAAGTGATCGTGCATTGGTTATTGGGCTTTTTTGCTTAATTTTTTATTTCTGGGAAGGAATTTCACTTTACGGAAATTGGATTTTCTCCATCTCCAGTGCTTTGGTAATTGTTAGTTCAGTGTTTAGAATTAAAAATGCTTTGAAATGACAATTTTAAATCAAAAAATCCCTTTCGAGATTATTGTAATACTGTTGGTAATATTCGGTGTTCTCTCCGCATGCTCAATTGTGTTTTATTTCCTATACAAGAAAAAGAAAACAAATTTATTGAAAGAGTTAATTGTACGGGTAAATTCTTGGTGGAAACTGGCTTTTGGAGTTGCTGTTGTAATTACTTTTCCGCCAATTTATGGAACAATAATTATTGCTTATGTTTCTTTTGTTGCGTTAAGAGAAATGTTTTCCATCAGTAGAATTAGAAGTTCGGATAGAAACGCATTATTCTTAGGTTATTTTTCCATTCCAGTGCAATACTACTTTGCTTACATGGGGTTTTATGAGCCATTTCTTTATTTCATCCCAATGGTGATGTTTATTTCTTTAACGATTGTACTCGTTCTTTCAGGTGACACTACTAGGATTGGAATTTCAATGTCAATAATTCCAACAATGTTAATGCTAACTGTTTATATGTTGAGTCACATTGTATTATTATTCAATTTTGATTCTCCCAGCCTAAATATCCACGGCGGAAGTCTAATTATTTTCTTAATTATGCTAACGGCTTTTAACGATGTGTTCCAGTTTACATGGGGGAAATTATTAGGTAAAAGAAAGATTTTACCGAAAGTTAGTCCCAATAAAACTTGGGCAGGATTTATTGGTGGAATTTTAACCACCGCAGTACTCGCTGTGTTAATTCGTTTTCTGACACCTTTATCCATTTTTGAATCTTTCCTAATTGGGTTATTAATTGGAATTTTTGGTTTTTTAGGAGATGTTCTTATTTCTTCCATCAAAAGAGACTTGCGAATAAAAGATACCGATGATTTAATCCCTGGACATGGTGGAGCAATGGACAGACTGGATTCAATCATTCTAACAGCACCAATTTTCTTTCACGTTTTAAAATTCTTTATAGAGAAATAAATTATGGTACTACGTTTGTTTTATCTTTTCATTGTTCGTCCTTGGTTAACTCTAATCATTGGAGTTCGTTTTATAAACAGGAAATTTTTTAAGAAACATAAGCAATTTATTATTGTTGCAAACCATAACAGTCATTTCGATTCTCTTTCGATTCTTGCAGCATTACCGGGGAGTAGATTAAAAAACACTTGTACCGTTGCATCAGGAGATTATTTTGGAAAATCGTCCTTGTCTCTTAAGGCGACGCAATTTTTTTTCAATGCAATTTTAATTAAAAAGAAGAACAAAGAAAGTGACCCATCCACAATAGAAATCTTAGACCAGCAATTGAAAAAAGGGAAATCATTGATTCTTTTTCCGGAAGGGTCAAGGGGAAAACCAGGTGTTATTCAAGATTTTAAATCTGGCGTAGCAGTTTTATTGAAGAACAATCCAACCATTCCTTTTATCCCCGTTTATTTAGATGGTTTTGGTCGAGTGTTGCCCAAAGATAAAAAAGTCATTATACCGTTGATTTGTAAAGTACGTTTTGGAGAACCAATTTTTCCTTCATCCAATAATATTGATGTAATTCTAGAAGAAATAAAAAACGCAATATTAGATTTGAACGATAAAGATGATCGAGATCGAAATAAATTCGATTACTAAATAAATGAAGATGATTTTTCTAAAAAAACTAAGATTTATTGCTTTTCTATTTGTATTATTTACTTGTACACACACTTTTGCCGGAAAAAAGAAAGACGTCATCATTATCCATCATCCAGAGATTTCTTTTTCTGAAAAAGAAGCAATCATTATTCTACCTGGTTTAGGAGACAGCAAGAAAGGTAGAAAACACCAAGCAGATTTTTTTGGTAACCTTGAGTATGATGTCTACATTCCAAATTATATCGATTATAATTCGGTTCAGGGTTCGTTGAATAATTTTACCGAATTTTTTGAGGATAATCACCTTGCTTCGTACGATAAAGTACACGTTTTTTCATACATTTTGGGTTCTTGGGTAATCAATAAATTTGTGAATAGAAATGGTATTCAAAATATCACTTCGATTATTTATGACAGAAGCCCAATTCAGGAACAAGCCCCTCTTATTTTAGTTGAAAACATTCCACTTATCGCACGATTAGTTAAAGGAAGAATTGTAGAGGATCTCAGTAAAATTCCTTACCCACCAATTTCAGATTCCACAGTTAAAATCGGAATTATTATTGAAGGTTCGGCAACAAAATTAATGCGAAAGTTTAAAAAGAAAGCAAGAAAAATTGAGCATTGGAATACGTATGACTTCCAACAGCAAGCCGATGATAAATTTTTCACAGAATTAAATCACGATGAAATGTACATTCATTTTGAAATTATCGGCAATGATATTCTATCCTTTATACGAACAGGTGCCTTCACAACAAACGCTCAAAGAGAATGGTTCAACTGGGATCCATTTAAAAATTAAAGTGGAATATTCCCGTGTTTCTTTTTCGGTAAAGTTTCAGCTTTATTCTCAAGCATTTTAAATCCAGCAACTACTTTAGCGCGTGTTTCTTCGGGAAGAATAACTTCATCTACGATTCCACGTTCAGCTGCTCGGTATGGGTTTGCGAACATTTCAGCATATTCTTGTTCTTTCTCCAGCCATTTTGCTTCCGGATCTTCTGCTTCCTTGATTTCACGTTTGAAAATGATTTCTGCAGCACCTTTTGCCCCCATTACAGCAATTTCTGCAGTTGGCCAAGCAAAATTCAAGTCAGAACCAATACTCTTAGAATTCATAACATCAAATGCACCACCATAAGCTTTTCGGGTAATGACCGTAATTCTTGGAACAGTTGCTTCAGCAAATGCATACAATAATTTAGCACCATTGGTAATAATTCCGCGCCATTCTTGATCCGTTCCAGGTAAAAATCCAGGTACATCTTCAAAAACCAACAATGGAATATTAAACGCATCACAAAAACGAACAAATCGTGCCCCTTTTCGAGAAGAATCAATGTCTAAAACACCGGCCATAGAAGCTGGTTGATTGGCAACAATACCAATGGAACGACCTTCAATTCTTGCAAATCCTACAACAATATTTTTGGCGAAATCTTCGTGAACCTCACGGAAAGAATTATCGTCAATGGTTGCTTCAACTACTTTACGAATATCGTAAGGCATTTGATTGTTGTCCGGTAATATATTTTTGATTCCTTCAATTTTTGATCCTTTAAAATCCCAAACGGTAGGAGAGGGAGCAAGTTCATTGCAGTTTTGAGGCATGTACGTAATTAAATTACGGACTTTCTTCAATGCTTCAATGTCATTTCCTGCGGTAAAGTGATTGACACCTGATTTTTCAGCATGTGTTTTTGCTCCACCTAATTCTTCCGAAGTTACTTCCTCATGTGTAACTGTTTTTACAACATTTGGACCGGTTACAAACATGTATGAAGTATCTTCCACCATGATTGTGAAATCAGTCAATGCAGGAGAATAAACAGCACCACCAGCACAAGGACCCATAATTACACTCAATTGTGGAATCACACCTGAAGCTCTTGTGTTTCTGTAAAAAATATCAGCATATCCGGCCAACGAAACAACGCCTTCTTGAATTCTAGCACCACCTGAATCATTTAACCCAATCAAAGGAGCACCATTTTGCATGGCTAAATCCATTATTCGGCAAATTTTAGCAGCGTGCGTTTCAGAAAGAGAACCACCCAAAACAGTGAAATCTTGAGAGAAAACATATACTGGTCGACCGTGAACCGTTCCGTAACCGGTAACTACACCGTCGCCAGGGATTTTGTTTTTTTCTAACCCAAAAGAAGTCGATCGATGTTCAACAAATTGACCAATTTCATGAAATGAACCTTCATCCATCAGTTGAGAAACACGTTCTCTAGCGGTCAATTTCCCTTGAGAATGTTGACGTTCAATTCGCTTTTCTCCACCTCCTAACTTTGAGGCTTCTCTTTTATTGATGAGTTCTTGGTTCTTGTCCATAGTAATTGTAATTCGAAAATTTGAATAACAAAGATAATGTTATAAAGGAAATATTTGATAAATATTAAAAAGTTCTACCTAAAGAAAAAAGAATTGAGTGTACTTCGAAAAATAGATACTAGTTAAACCTTCAATCTGAAATAATTACAATCTTTCATGCTCAATTAAAACATCCTCTTTCCAAAGGCATTTTACTTTTCTTGAGTTTTTTAAAGTACACACTCCAGCACCATCTTTTTGATTGTTTTTCCATTCTCCCGTATAGGAGCTGCCGTCTAGCATCTTATACGTGCCGTGCCCATTTTTTTTGTTGTTCTTAAATTCTCCCTTAAAAACATCTCCGTTGGGGTAAGTTCTGGTCGCAAATCCATCAAATTTATTGTTTAGAAAACTTCCTGCGTACGTTCCTCCATCTGCCCAAGTGTAAAAACCTAAACCATTTCTCATGTTGTTTTTGAAATTTCCTTTGTAATGGTTACCATTTGCGTAATAGAAATTTCCTTTTCCCTCTTTCAAACCTTTTTTATATTCTCCAATGTATTTATTTCCATTGGCGTATATTCGAGTTGCTTGTCCATCGAATAAATCATTTTTAAAGAAGCCTTTATAACTGCCGTCAGAATGGTATAAGAATTTCCCTTTCCCTTCTCTTTTACCGTCTACAAAATCTCCTTCGTAACGGTCATTATTTGAATAAATAAAAACCCCTTTTCCGTTCATTTTACCATTCTCCCAATTGCCTGAACATTTTGCGCCATTTTTAAACAAAAATTCTCCCCAACCTTCCTTTTCGCCATTTATAAAATGACCGTTGTATATATTCCCATTCGCATAAAGGTATTTTCCTTTTCCATTTTTTGAAAAGTGCTTAAATTCGCCAGTGTATTGATCCCCGTTTGAGTAGGTGTAAGTACCTTGTCCTTCTAATTGTCCTTCTTTAAAAGCGCCACGGTAAACATCACCTTTGTTATTGGTATAAACGCCTGTTCCGTTTGGTGAACCATTTACCCATTCTCCTACGTATTTTTCATTGTTTTCATTGATATATGTTCCAATTCCATCCACACAATTACCCTCCACACAATTCCCCCATGAAGTCAATGAGAAAAAAGTAAAAATTAAAAAAGTAATTATTTTACCAGGGTAGTTTGAAAGCATAAATTTTTTATTCTAATTGAATTATGACGAAAGTATTTAATAATGCTTACAAAAAGGAGCTTTTTTGTTTAAAATGAAAGATTTGGAACAGATTGGAAAAGTATATGTCACTTCAATTGTGATTGTTTTAGAATAAATAATATCTTTGTTATGCTAGTATAATATGGAAAATCAAAAAAAAGTAGCGGTAATTGGTGGTGGAAGTTGGGCAACTGCGCTTGTAAAAATGTTGTGCAACAATGTCTCTTCGGTAAATTGGTACATGAGGAATGAGGATGCTGTCAAACACATTTTAAAATTTCGCCATAACCCCAATTATTTGCAATCAGTTGAATTTGATTTGAATAAAATAAACGTCAGTACAGATTTAGTAGAAATTATTGAACCTGCTGATATTGTTATTATTGCTACGCCATCAGCATTTTTAGTTAAATTATTTGAAGGTTTTCCAACAGAATTATTGAAAGATAAAATTGTTTTTTCAGCCGTAAAAGGTATTATTCCTGAATATCATGCTATTCCTGCTCGTTTTATTCACAAAACATTTGGAACTCCATACGATAATATCGGAATTATTTGTGGCCCTTGTCATGCCGAAGAAGTTGCTCTAGAGCGTCTTTCTTACCTAACAATTGCTTGTCAAGAAGAAGAAGTTTCTGAACAAATGTGTGAGTTGTTGGCTTGCCGATACATTAAAACCTCAACATCAGACGATTTATTTGGAACTGAACTATCTGCTGTATTGAAAAACATTTATGCAATTGCTTCTGGAATATATGCTGGATTAGGTTATGGAGATAATTTTCAGGCTGTACTTATTTCAAATGCGATTCAAGAAATTGAAAATTTAATCGATGAAATGAGTCCAATTCACCGTGATGTAAAATCCTCTGCTTATTTAGGAGATTTATTGGTAACGGCTTATTCTAAATTTTCTCGAAACAGAACTTTTGGTTACATGATAGGGAAAGGGTATTCTGTAAAAACAGCTCAATTGGAAATGGATATGATTGCCGAAGGGTATTATGCTACGAAATCTGTGATTGAAATTAAGAATAAATTTCAAGTTGAAATGCCAATTGTAGAAGCTGTTTACAACATCATCTATGAAAAAATATCACCAGTCATCGAAATGAGAATTTTGGCGGATAAGTTGAATTAATCAGAAATTCATCCTTTCTCAACAGTATTTTCATAAAACCGAGCTGTATTCACTTTTCCTCCAGTTTCTATTTTTTCTTCCCAAATTAATGTTGTTCCTAATTGTTCATTTATTTTATAAGAATCTTCACGAGAGGTGTATGATCCTGTAGTAAATGACTTCTGTATGGTTTTGAAAAATCCTTGTAACGCACTTGTAATATAGTAAAGTGTATCGTTACAGTCTGCACTTAAATCATAAGTGAAAAAAACAGGTTTCTCCATCGATTTATAATCAACTAAATCATTTTCAGTAATTTCATTTTCAGTGATTTCTTTCTTCTTTAATCGATTGTATATTTCTCTCTTTAGAGGTAAAATAACACTGTGACCTGAATAGTATCCGGATGTATCGAAAATAATAAAATTTAATTCGGGCAAAATCTTTGTTGCTTTGAGGATAATGGATGTATCAATCACTTCTTTAATATTGGCTTGAAGTAACATACAACGTTGAATTTCTTTGATGTCAGATTTGTGTTGAATGGGCCTCAGGCGATCCGTTTTTAAATCATTAATTGACTTTATCCATGTTAAATCGGGGATGTTTTTCGATAAATCACTCACAGCATATTTCCTTAAATCAAAATCATAGAAAGTTGGAATAGCTACAGGAGCATTAAGGTTCCGAATGACTTGATATGGAATAAACGTAATGTCTACCATGTCTTCTTCCTTTTCCGGTTTAAGAAGTGTGCTGTTGTTCTCCCATCGGACAATGGTTCTGACGTCAACATTAAACTCGGCAGCTAAATCTAAGCGAGAAGTGTTGGTACGTTCTCTGTATTCAATTAATAATTCTCCAATAGATTTATATTCTTTCATAATTATAAAAATAAACATTCTTAAAGTATTGGCCGGTTTTTTTATTGAAAAGAACTTTGAAGAGGGACATTCAATGTCATCTATACAACCACTCTATAGTAGTAGATTTGGGATATAAAACAGAGTAAACTATTAAACTATGAAAAAAGGTTGGAAATTTTTTCTCACATTAATCTTCCTCGCTACAATTTGTAACGTATTAAGTCAAGAATACGCTAAAGTAAATCAATTAAAATCGGGAGAAGTACAATTGCATGTTGACACACAAGATCAAACATGTGATGGTGATTTATTATTGTATGCTTTTTAAGCAGGTTTATTTTTTGATGAGCATTCAACGTTATTTTTATTTACATTTGTTGAAATTTATAACATGAAAACACCACACATTTTTTTAGTATTCTTTACGTTGGTTTTATTAACTTCTTGTGGAACGTCAAGTGAATTATCTTCTACTTGGAACAATGAAACCGTTTCTACACCTAAAAAGTATAAAAAATTGGCTGTTCTTGCAGTTGGTCCAAACGAGAGATATCGTTCAATGTTTGAAATGATTCTAACCCAAGAATTATTAAATGATAGTATTAAAGCAAACGTTGGAACATCTATTTTTCCACTTGCAAACAGCGTGTTGAGATTAACGAAAGAGATGACTGATTCAAGTGAAATTGCAATGGTGAAACAAGGCATTGAAGCTAAAGTGAAATCAAAAGATGTAGATGCTTTGTTATTTGTTACCGTAATTAATATTGATAAAAAATTGGTTTACAAGACAGAGTCATACTTAGATGTTGACCCTGTTGATTATGAAAGTCACAATAAATTAAATTCTCCGGATTATTATAAAACATCAACTTACGGTGGGTATTATTCTACTGCATCTGTTGAATTGAGACAAAAAGGGTATTACGAAGAGGAGTCTACGTATTTCATTGAAGCAAGATTATACGATACTGATTCTGGTAAATTAATTTGGGTTGGTCAGACAAAGACTGTAGGGGCGTCAGATTTAAACATTGATGCAGAGATTGAGAAAATCTGTGTAATTGTAGCTAAGCAACTTGTTAAGGTTGACAAAGTAATTCAGTAATTATTTATTCTTGTTTTAAAAACTGATTAAAATTGCCTTCATATAGCCTTGGTGGTGCTAATAGATTCAATTTTTTTTGCAACGCATTATCTTCCCAAATTAAGTGAACACCCAGATCTTTACTCATGTCGTATGAATCATACCTTGAAGTTAAAATAGCATAGATGTAATCTGTGGAAACATTTTTAGAATTGAAAAATCGAAAAACTTCACCAATTATATAGAAGAAATTTTCATTGCAATCAGCAGTAATACTATGGCAATAATAAACAGGTTCTTCGGTTGAAATAGATGAAATTAAATCGTTGATAGTGAGTTCTGCTTCTTTTATTTCTTTTGATTTTATTCGTTCGTAGCTGCTTTTTTTCAAAGGTAAATAACAACAATGGCCGGCATAATTATCATTCTCATCCATGATAATTATATTGAGTTCTGGAAGTTTCTCTATCGATTTTTGAATGATTTCTTTATTCGATGTTTTTAATGGGTCTCTTTGCAATTGGTTGTAGCGAAGAAAGTATTCGATGTCTTTTTTTGTTTCAAAAGGTCTTATTCTATCGGTGTAAACGTTCATTCGTTCTTTTATCCAACTCGCTTCAGGTAATTCTGTAGAAAGTGCGGAAAGTGAATACTTTCTTAAATCAAAATCATAAAAAGTTTGAATAGGTGTATTGGAATTTAGATTTCGAATTACTTGATGAGGTATAAATGTGACCGCGCTCAATTTGAACTCTAGTTCATCTTTCAATTGTGTCTTGTTTTTCTCCCAGCGAATGATTGTTCTTACATCTACGTCCATTTCTGAAGCAAATTCTGCTTGTGATATAATGTTTCTTGAGCGATAGGCAACAATGATTTCTCCTAATGAATCGTATTTGGTCATAAAATGTTTTGTGTAGTAAAATTAACAAATTTTGAGACTAAGTGACAGAAGATGTCACACTTTAAACAGACAAATATCCTGAAATTTGTCCTACAGTGAATAGTAGTTAGGAGGAGAGATCGTTTAGTTTAGTTCATATGATTTACATGTATTTGGGTAGTAAAGTAAATCATTAAACAATAATGTCTCTCCAAATAAAATCCCGAGTGTAATTATTTACACTCGGGGTTTTTTAAACGAATCTATTTAACAACTAGAAAATATTGCTAACCTACATAAGGTTTACTACAGGGAGTCCCTTCTTTCATTTATGAGAGAGGGGATTTTTTATTGATTTTATTTGTCAAAGAGTAATTAACAATTTTTAGAATAATGTGACATTTTCTGTCATGAAATCTACTGTTAATTGTAACGATCTTTGGTGTGTAGTAGTGAAGTGAATTCACAGTTAACATTAAAAAAAATAATTATGAAAAAAACAGGAAAATTAGTAGTAGGAATTTTATTCTTAGGAGCGTTAACATTAACTAGTTGCAAAAAAGAAGGGTGTACTGATTCTGCCGCAACAAATTATAGTTCAAGTTCAAAAACAGATGACGGAACGTGTTCGTATACTGCAACAACAACTTTTTGGTACGGAGAATCTACTTCTTTAGATTTAGTAGCTGATGGTGCAACAAAATTAACCGTTTATGTTGATTACGAGAAAGTAGGTGAAACTGATGCAAATATCTATTGGACAGGAGCTCCAGAATGTGGCGCTTCAGGTGCAATTACTGTAACAACAACTTTAATTGACCCAAATGAAACACATGTATACAGTGTCGAAGATCAAGATGGAATAGAGTATTGGAAAGGTACAATTGATTTAAGTGCAAACACTTGTCTTAATACTGAATTAGTATACTAGTAAACATTGCTAACCTACATAAGGTTTACTACAGAAAATCCCCGATTTCAACATTGAAATCGGGGATTTTTAATTGTATTATTTGAATAAATTCTATAAACCAAATGCAGTTTTCACTTGGTCCACATAATCTAGTTTTTCCCATGTAAATAACTCAACTTCTTTTTCAAGAATTGTTCCGTCTGGAGAAGTGAATCTTTTCGTTACGATTTCATTCTTTCTACCCATGTGACCATAAGCAGCAGTTTCTGAATAAATAGGGTTTCTTAATTTTAAACGTTGTTCAATAAAGTAAGGACGCATGTCAAAGATCTTAGAGATTTTATCAGCGATTTCACCATCTTTAATGTCAACTTTAGAAGTTCCATACGTATCGACGAATAAACCACAAGGTTCTGCAACACCAATAGCATAAGAAACTTGCACTAAAACTTCATCACACAATCCAGCGGCAACCATATTCTTTGCAATATGACGTGTTGCATATGCTGCAGATCGATCTACTTTTGAAGGGTCTTTACCAGAGAATGCACCACCACCGTGAGCTCCTTTACCACCGTATGTATCTACAATGATTTTTCTTCCAGTTAAACCTGTATCTCCGTGAGGACCACCAATAACAAAAATTCCTGTTGGATTGATGTGGTACTGAATCCCATCTGTAAACAATGCTTGAATATTTGCAGGCAAAGATTCTTTTACGCGTTGGATAACAATATTTATAACGTCAGATTTAATCTTCGCTAACATGATGCTTTCTGTATCGAAATCATCGTGTTGTGTAGAAACAACAATTGTATCAATTCTTTGAGGAACATTATCGTCAGAATACTCAATCGTTACTTGTGATTTTGCATCTGGACGTAAGTAAGGAATTAATTCAGGTTCATTATTTCTAATGTTTGACATTTCCTTTAAAATCATGTGTGCTAAATCCAAAGCCAACGGCATGTAGTTCTCCGTTTCTCTCGTTGCATAACCAAACATCATTCCTTGGTCACCAGCACCTTGATCTTCTGGATTTTCTCTTTCAACTCCTTGATTGATATCTTCCGATTGATCGTGGATTGCAGAGAGAATACCACAAGAATTTGCGTCAAACATATATTCTGACTTCGTATATCCTATTCTTGCGATTGTTTCACGTGCAATTTTTTGTACGTCTAAATATGTGTTTGTTTTTACTTCTCCAGCTAAAACAACTTGTCCAGTTGTAACCAGCGTTTCACAAGCAACTTTTGATTCTGGATCAAAGGCCATGAAATTATCAATCAATGCATCAGAAATTTGATCTGAAACTTTATCTGGATGTCCTTCTGAAACTGATTCAGATGTAAATAAATATGACATAGTATTTCTTAATAATATTATTGAGGAACAAAAATAACAATTTAATTGTATTTAAAACAGTACCTGATAGCTATGTATTTTTTAAAAAATGAAAATCAGGGTTTCCCCTTGGGTAAAGGTCAATGAAATGGTATACTTTTACCTTAAAATATAAAACACTATGAACTTCCAAAAAACTATTCCTTTCCGTAGAATTCAACATTTAACTCGTGTAACAATTGCCGTTTTTAGTTTAACTTTTGTCCTGTTTTCTTGTGGAGAAAACAATGATTCGAACACAGATCTTTTAAAAGAAAGAATGGAAGAGGTTCAGAATACGGATAGAGATCTTGTAGATTCACCGTGTGAATTGCTAACAATTGAAGAAATGGCGAATATTTGTTCCGTTTCAGGAGAGATCGAAATTACTCAATTAGCAAAAATGTATACTTACCCAACATGTGTTTATTCATGGAACGATGGGAAATGTATTCAAGAAAGCTCCATTGGAGGGCATTCTACATTTGTTGTAGATAATAATGTGATGATCGTTATGGTGAAAGATGCTTCGGAAGATATTTTTGAAATTTCAACAGGTGTATACAAAGATGGTATTTCTGTTGAAAATGTAGGTGAAAAAGCAAAATGGGGAGAGAAAATGTCTCAATTGAGTTTTTTATCAAAAGGCTACATGTTTCATGTGAATGTGAAAATTTTACCGAGCTCAGAGGAGAATAAAAAAGCGGCAGTAGAAATTGCACGTTTTTTAGTGGAAAAATTATAACGCATTTTTCGCATTGGAATCAGTAACTACTGCCAATTACTAGATCGTTATGCTATTATTTGATTTTATTGTGCCTCTTTTGTAACTTCGTGTTCATCCATACGATTATGAAAAAAATTCTCACACTGTTTTTATGCCTTATCGGCTATTTTTCTATTGCTCAAGACACCACTAAAGTGTTGTTTATTGGAAATAGCATTACTTATTTTAACAATATGCCTCAAACTTTCGAGGCAATCGCCAATTCGAAAGGAGATACGACGCAGGTAACTGTATATGCTCCTGGTGGAACTGGTTTTTTAAATCATGTGGTTAATCCGCAAGTTTTTGAAAAATTTAGGGAAGGAATTTGGGATTTTGTTGTTTTACAGCCAGGATCTAATGAATCACCCGGATATTCAGAACCTGTTGCTAATACAAAAGATCGAGCTCGAATTCTTAAAGATTCTATTCTTTTGTACAATCCCTGTGCACAAATTTTATTTTACGAGATATCGTATGGAGTATGGGGGAATACACCCAGTCAAATTGATCAATACAATACGACAATGGATTTAATTCGTACGAATGTCAGTCAATGGTCTGATTCTACAGAATTATTTTTCGCGCCTGCTGGAGAAGCGGTAAGAAGAGCATGGAATAATGATCCATCCGTTCTTTTATGGGGAAGCACAGGAGATATTCATCCAAATACTAAAGGTTCGTACATCATTGCGTGTTCATTTTATGCCAGTATTTTTCAGAAACCAAGTTTAGGTTCTGGCGTCTTCACTTCTTTAACTTCTCAAGAAGCTGAAATGTATCAACTGTTAGCGGATACAACTGTTTTGAATCAAAAAGTAGATTGGAGAATAAATACCTTCAATCAATTTACAGATTTTACTTTTACAATGAACCAACTGGAGGTTGACTTTAATAGTTCTTCGGTCAACATTGATTCTTTAGAATGGGATTTTGGAGACGGTACAGTTTCGACAATGGCTTCTGAAATGCACACTTATTTATCTCCAAACACTTATACGGTCACCTTAACAACTTATCGCAATGGTTGTATTCAAAAGACAACAAAAGAAGTCGATTTATTAACGGCTTCATTGAATACTCTTTTCAATCAACCGACAATTTATCTTTACCCTAATCCAACAAATTCGACGATTACTATCGTTGGAGTAGAGAAGGGTGTGTCAATGAATATTTATTCAATAGAAGGAGATCTTATTCAAACAACGAAAGAATTAACGGTCGATATTTCTCAATTTCAAGAGGGGATTTATTTTATACGAGTTGAGGATAAAGTATTGAAGTGGGTAAAGAAATAGACTTAATTTCTATTGATTATTCAATGATTATTTTTTCAACAGATACATTATTTTCATTTTCTAGGGTTAAAAAATACGCACCACTATTAAGTTTCTCTATAGAAAAAGTTGTAGAGAATTGAAAACTTTCTTCTAGTACTATTTTTCCAGTTAAATCAATAATTTTAATGACACATTCTTTAGATGAATTACCGAAGTAATTAATTGAAATAATATTGGATGCAGGATTTGGTGAAATTGAAAAAATTGGATTAGAATTATTTTCATTTAATTCAACAGTTGTGATTGAAACACAGTTTGAAGTATCTATACACGTCCCATTATCTACAATTAAAGCATAATCTCCATTAATAACAGGGTTAAAAATTTGATTTGTTTCACCTTGAACTGGAGCTCCATCACAATTAATCCATTGATATGCTGCTGAATTGTTATTTGCAGACAATGTATTATCGTTGTTTGATATGGAAGCATCGACGGTGTTAATTGTTAAGTTGAGAGTGACTGTTGAATCGCAACCATTAGCATTTGAAAGTAAAAATGTTGCAATACTATTTGAAGTAAAATAAGTAAGACCATCAATCCAAACCAAAGAATCACAAACATTTTGAGTATCTGTACCTGTAATCCCATAAAACGTTAAGTTTAGCGTGACAATACTATCGCAGTTAGCAGAAGTTAATGTATCAATATAAATACCAGGTGTTGATAAAATTTGGTTATTAAAACTAAATGTTTGTCCTTCACAAAGTGAGGTGTCGACAGTTGTAGAGCAGTATATAACAGCATCGTATTTTACTACAAATTGATCAGAATGATTTGTAACGGAACTTGTCAGTGAATTTGTAGATGAATTATAATCAAAATCAACAGTTCCCCTAAAAGAACCAAAAATATATCTATTCCCTAAGTCATCTTTTGAAATACTAGATGCAGAAATTCTTGCGCCAGGACTCCCAACTTGGTTAGCACTAATGAATAATCCATTTGTATCTAATTCAAGAATACAAAAGTCATCAATCCCAATTTCTGTTAGGTTTTCAACATTAGCACTAGGGTCAAAATCCACAGTTCCATTTAATGAACCGGCAGAAATAATCTTTCCTTCCTCAAGAAAAAGGCTACTAAAACTAACTGTTTGTGGACCTGTTATTTGTTTTCCCCAAATAAAATCGCCATTCAATTCAAGTTTTAGAAAGAAAGCGTCATAGTTTCCTGCACTGACCATATTCTGAACACCTGCACCTGGATCTATGTCAATTGTGCTCTGAAAATATCCTGTTGTATATATTTTTGAATGATAAATTTCGATGTCAGAAATTACTTCATAGCTATTTCCACCAATATTTTTAGCCCAAATATAATTTCCATTTGGATCTAGTTTTTGAACAAATAGTTCTTTTGGTCCATTTGAAGTGAGTTGATTGACAAGGAAATTGGGGTTAAAATCAACAGTTCCTGTAAATTCACCGACAGCATATATATTGTTATTATTATCAAAAGCAATGTCTCTTAGTAAATCATAACTGTCATTTCCAATCATACTCTTCGCCCAAATAAAATCTCCATTTGAGTCTAATTTTTGAATAAAAATATCTGTAAAACTATTACTAGTTAAAGTTGCCGTCCCAGGACCTGGATCAAAATCTCGTGTATTCTGTAGGCCTCCAGAAATATAAACATTGTCGTTATTGTCAAGCTTAATTTTCTTGATGTTATAGACAAATTCTTGTACGTTTATCTTCGCCCATACAAAATTTCCGCTACTAGTAAGTTTAAGAACAAAATTAGAACCAGAAGAATTTGAATTGAGGTTAAAAACCCCTGCACCAGGATTAAAATCAACGGTTCCTTCAGAATATCCTGCGATTAAAACATCACCATTTGAATCAAAAGCTATTTTATGGCCAAAATCATCCGTTGTACCTCCAATTCTTTTCGCCCAAGAAAAATTACCATTTGCATCAATTTTTTGAATAAAAATATCGTATGTGTTTGATGTATTGCCAACGCTTGATAAATTGAAGACCCCTATTCCGGGGTTAAAATCATGTGTTCCTCGAAAATATCCGGTTATAAAAGTATTGCCATTATTATCTATAACATGACCTTCTGTTACAACTCCTTGTTGATAGGTAAATTGATCTACCCAATCAAAATTATTTGCAAAAGAAAGTGTAGTAAGACATACAAATAGTATGTTTAAAGTATTTTTGAGGTTCATCGTTGATTTTTTACAAAGATAAACTTTTTTCTTTTTAAATGAATGAGCAATACTGTTTTGAGTAACTTTTAAATGAAACAGAAGAACAAGGTGTCTATAGTGAAGAAAGGTGCTGTACAAAGTATCTTTTACCCAATTGAAATTTCAAGTAATCTTGATTTTTATAGGATAAAAAAAACGCCACATCTATCGATGAAGCGTTTTTACTTGCAGAGAGGAAGGGATTCGAACCCCCGATACATTGCTGTATACACGCTTTCCAAGCGTGCGCCTTAAGCCACTCGGCCACCTCTCTATATTTAATTGATCCGTGAAATAGTTTTTCAACGGGGGGCAAAGATATAAAATCAATTGAATTAAAACGAAATATACTAAAGTGTTAATTCTCCACGAAGGTTTTTTTGCATCAACACTTCTGATTGCTTGCCGTTATCCCCTTCCAAAACGACCATCATTTTGGTTACAGCTGCTTCTGTGGTTAAATCAAAGCCACTGATGACACCAACTTTATTGAACATTGAACTGGTTTTATACAACCCTTGTTTGACTTTTCCTGAGTTACATTGTGTAATGTTTAGCACAACACCACCTTTTGAAATAAAATCACTCAACATCGTTTCGAATTCTTTGGATGAAGGAGCGTTTCCAGATCCAAAAGTCTCTATAACTACACCGTCCACTTTTGATTTATCAAAAATTGATTGATACAATTCGAAATTAATTCCCGGAAATAATTTCAATAAAGCTACTTTACGATTTAGATTGTGATGTATCGATAATTCATTTTCTGCAGTAGCATAAAATAAGTTGGGGTTAAACTTTATATTTACTCCAGCAGAAGCTAACTCAGGGAAATTGGGTGAACGAAATGCTTCAAAATGCTCTGCTGAATCTTTTGAACAGCGGTTTCCTCGAAATAATTGATAATCAAAATAAACAGCTACTTCTTGAATGAGAGGTGTTCCGTCCTCTTTCTTTTTTGCAGCAATTTCTATGGAAGTTATTAAATTCTCTTTTCCATCTGTCCGTATAATTCCAATTGGAAGTTGTGAACCCGTGAGAATAATTGGTTTTCTTAATCCATCAAACATGAAACTTAAAGCAGAAGAAGTGTACGCCATTGTATCAGAACCATGCAATACCACAAACCCATCGTAGGATGAGTAATTCTTTTGAATTAAAGTCGCCAATTGGTCCCAGTGCTCTGTGTTTATTTCAGAAGAATCTATTGGGTGATCAAAACTAATCGTATCCAATTGTATGTCTAAACGTTTCAATTCTGGAACATGGTCGTAAATATGATTAAAATCGACGTTGGAAAGGTGTCCCGTTTCAGCATCTTTAATCATACCAATTGTTCCACCAGTATATATAATTAGAATTTTTGATGACATAATTTTTAGTTTAATCCGAACATTTTTTTTGCATTTTCTGTTGTTTTCTCTTCAATTTCCTTGAGAGAAACTTGAAAAACATCTGCTAACTTCTCAGCGACATGTAAAACATAAGAACTTTCATTTCTTTTCCCTCGATAGGGTACGGGAGGAAGGTAGGGAGAATCTGTTTCTACCACAAATTTATCCAAAGAAAGGTGTTGAATTGCTTCGTCAATTTTTGCGTTTTTATACGTTAAAACACCACCAATTCCAAGTAAGAATCCACCATACGTCATGATTTTATCTGCTTGTTCTTTTGTTCCTGTGAAACAATGAAAAATTCCTCTCAATGAATCATCATTCATTTCGTCGAGAATTTCAAAAATTTCATCAAATGCATCTCTAGCATGAATAACGATGGGTAATTTCCGTTCTTTTGCCCAGTTGACTTGAATTCTAAAAGCTTCCTTTTGCTCTTCGATGAATGTTTTGTCCCAATATAAATCCATTCCAATTTCACCAACGGCGATGTAGTTTCCATTCGCTAGTTTTCCGTGCATTAGATCCAATTGTTCACGCCAATCTTCTTTTACATTACCAGGATGCAATCCCATCATAGCAAAGCAATTTTTTGGAAAATCGATGACCAATTGATTCATTGAATCTATGGTTTCGACATCGATGTTGGGTAAAAGAAGGAATTCTACCCCTGCATCGATTGCTTTTTGAACAACTTCCTTCCTGTCTTCATCAAATGCATCAACATAAAGGTGAGTATGCGTGTCTATGAACATTGTTTTTTTTGGTAAAGGTAGTAAAAAAGTGACTGCCCTTATGAAAAGACAAACTGTAGCGCAGTTGATAAAGCATTAGTTATAGTATGCATAAGCGAGGGTTCAGCTAAATATAAATATTTTTCTTCCTACTTAATCCTCCTCCAAAGGAGGAAATAAAATATTTCTTCTATCTAACAATCTTCTTTAAACTAATAAAGAAGTAAATCAGGCAAACAATGTTACTCTGAATTAAAACAAAGAAATACTCAACCCCATTTGAATAAGGTTCAGTTGTGTACTATTCTTATTCGAAAAAATTGTATTGAAATTATAACTGGCAAACAATGCCCAATTTCTTAACCCAATTCGAACATGCGCCGAATAAATCCAATCATTTTGATCGGGGAAACCAAAACGTTTATTCACCGTTCGTTTACTATTGAAATTACTTACTTCTTTTGAGTATAAATTGGCTTGATACCCGAATTTACCACCAATATGTACTTTAAAATGTTTCCAACTTTCATTTCTAAAACGCAACTCTAATGGAATGGAGAAACTATTTCCTGAAAGAGAACTTTTATAAAAAGATTGTGTAGCATTTGCAGGAATATAAATGGTTGTTTGCGCTACATCATCAATGATTAATTCTGTGTTGTGACGGATGTTTGTGTATTGATGAGAAACACCTATTCCCAAAGAAACAGTATTTCCTTTTGTCAATGGGATATCGAACATTAAGTTGGTATTTAATCCAATAGATGCCCAGCTATTATCAAAAGGTTCTTTATCTCCAACCCAATCGTTATAGGTAATGTCGAAAATTAACCGATCGTACTTTCGTACTTTTTCAATTTTAGCCGGACGAATTCCAGTATAGAACCACATAGCTCCTGGTCGAAAACGAGATACTTCATTTTCACCCTTACTGTCGTACTGAGCAGCCAATGAAAAACTCAAAAGACAAAGTATGAAAAGTAGATTATTTTTTATCATTCTTCAATTTTAATTCCCAATTCCAAGCATCAGTCAATGCATCTTTTACGGTTCGGTTTGGTTTCCAACCCATTAAATTAAACATTTTAGTAACATCCGCAAAAATTTCTACAACATCTCCTTTTCTTCTGTCTCCAAAACCCCAATTTAATTTTTGACTGGAGATTTCTTCAAAAGTATTGATTAATTCTAAAACGCTTGTTCCTTTACCTGTTCCGATGTTTAAATTTTCAACAAATGATTCGTTTTTTGATTTCAACCAATCGATGCCTTTTACGTGTGCTTCTGCAACATCCATTACATGAATGTAATCTCGAACACATGTTCCATCAATGGTCTCGTAATCATTTCCAAAAACGGTCACCTTTTCTAATCTCCCGATTGCTGTTTGAGTAATGACAGGCATTACATTGTTTGGTTTTCCAAGAGGAAATTCACCAATTATTGAGGAAGGATGCGCTCCAACAGGATTGAAATAGCGTAAATTTAAAACGCTACAATCTGCACCACTTTTTATAAAATCTTGAATAATTTCTTCGCCTATTTGTTTGGTGTTTCCATACGGAGAATTGGCAATTTGTATCGGAGAATCCTCAGTGACAACTTTTTCATTCTTCGGTTCACCATAAACGGTGCACGAGGAAGAAAAAACAATGTTTTTGATTTTAAATTGCTGCGCCAACTCCAGTACATTCACCAATCCAATGATATTGTTTCGGTAATATTTTAAGGGTTGATCAACCGATTCTCCAACTGCTTTGTATGCTGCAAAGTGAATAATTCCTTCCAAAGAATAGTCTGAAAATACTTTCTCTAAAGCTTTAAAATCACAAACATCAACAGAAAGGTGGATGATTTTTTTTCCTGTAATCTCTTCAATACCTTTAATGGCATCTGTTCTCGCATTACGTAAATCATCAACAATAATTGGAGTGTATCCATTTTCGATCAATTGAACAACAGTATGCGAACCAATGTACCCTGCTCCGCCTGTGACAAGAATATGTGTAGAATCATTCATTGCTTCAAAGTTAACAGAAAAATTCTTCTATACGGCTTTAGCCATTAGAATTCATACCTTTGACGAATGGAAGAACGAAAAAAAATGAACTTTATACGGCATGCATCACCTCCGGCATCAAAGAAATACATTTTAAAGATTTTGTTTTACGTTGCCTTCCTTGGAGTATTATTGTACTTGATTTTTTCAAGAAAAAATGAGCAGAAAGCTGTGGAGATTGAAGGTGTGAAAATTGAACTTACAAAATAGATGTGTCTATAATTCAGAAATACTCAAACTTAACTTTTTAAGCATGAAATTACATCTTGAATTCCGAAGTGTATTCTGTGTTATGTTTTGAAACAAACGATTAACACAGAGAAAAAGGAGATCTCACTGAGATACACAGAGGGAAATTAAAATGAGTATTCTAACACAAAGATTGGAAGAATTCTCAACCCTCAACAGCATTACCGTTTTTTACATCAAAAGCTAAATCGCTTTTTTTTATTTCTTATTAAAAATCTTCTCTGCAACTTTCTTTGAATCAACAGAAAATTTATCATTTCCTTGTACTTTCCATACCCCTGTTTTTTTGATGTAGAATTTCACTGTTTTCTCTACAACTTCAGAATACCCACCGAATAAAGTCAATGTATTTTGAACTTCACCGTTGTATTTAGTTTGTCTCATTTTTCCTGCTTTCACTAAATCCCACAATCTATTCATGTGAATTGATTTTGTTTTACATGCAGGATCTGTCGCTTTAAAAGTCATTAAGAATAAAGAAAGGGCTTTTGCTTCTGGTGATGGTTTTTCCATTGTTTCAAATTTTGAACTGCAAATTTACGGAATTAATACGGAATTAGAATTAATATAATAGACTTCTATATTTTGGTAGATTCAACTAGCTAATGCAAGTTTTTTATTTTCTAGGTTAAACATAGTAAAAAATACTTTTTCAGGCGTTTTAAAGTTTAATTTTTTTCTAGGTCTTTTATTCAACAAG
>Ga0256845_1000983_pt1 | contig 24340 bp, 30 predicted proteins | sample RiftiametaG_FD_189101 | JGI IMG/M metagenome (GOLD analysis project Ga0256845, IMG submission 189101) | Tube worm associated microbial communities from hydrothermal vent at the East Pacific Rise, Pacific Ocean - Riftia | ecosystem: Host-associated > Annelida > Integument > Unclassified ... | reverse complement strand
ATTACTCAGCGGTTTGATCGGAAAGGCAATCAGAAGATCCATATTCAAACTTTAAACGGCATTGCACATGTAGATTACAAAAAGGTCGGCTCGTACTCATATGAAGAATTATTTTCACTTGCAAGAGAACTTAAATTAACTCCGAATGATGCAACGCAAATATTTAAACGAATGGTTTTTAATATTATTGCACGTAATCATGACGATCATTCTAAAAATTTTGGATTCATGCTTGACAATCAACACAATTGGCAATTGACCCCTGCCTACGATTTAGCTTACAGCTACAAGCCGGGAAGTCCTTGGGTAAGCAGTCATTGGATGAAGCTCAATGGAAAGAGAGACAACTTTATCCGCGAAGATTTTTATAGCCTGAAAAAAATAAGTCCTATATTTACCAAACCCAAAATTGATCATATCATTGAGGAAATCACAGAGCACGTTTCAGAATGGAATGATCTGGCTATTGAACATAGTGTCCCACAATCATTAATCAAAATAATAGGTAGCAATTTACGATTGAAAATTTAGTGCCTCCATACTATCCCAAAATTTGATATTGAAGTTAAGCTGTTTTTATAAATGTTAAACAAGAAAAATGAACCGGATTTCACCGGTTATTTCAGTGTTGCTGACCCGGTCAGAGACAATTTGGGTAGTCGTGCGAGGCTCTTAAGAACAGGATAAGTAGTTACGTTTTTACTTAAAAATTAATGTTGCAGGTATTTTTTTAAATCTCTGTAAAAGTTTTCATGAGAACCAAATGTGTACAAGAACAAAGTCAAATTAGCAACCTCATAGGCCAATAGAATTTGTTGGTTATTTGATTTGAATTTATAGACTTGGATACCCTGTAGATCTCCTACTTTCATATCCCCAATCGTTGGGGCTCTGAAAATGTATTTAACTGCCTTGTCCAAGTCTTTGATTTGTTGTTTGTGTAGTTTCTTCTTTTTCTTATAAAAAACAGGAGATTGGATAATTTCCTTAATATCAGTCATTCACCCTCTCCAAAAACATATGGAGTCCCTTGACCAGCCATTATTTGTTCTCTTCCTACCAAGATATCTTGTATGAAGGGTAGTGGAAGATCTGGATTTTCTTCAATCATTTGTCCTATTTTAGCCCAGTATTCAATTTGACCAGCAATTGATCTTTTGAATACCTTTGATTTGATCTTTGCTTTTTTAAAAAGATCATCAGATACTTTCACTGCTGTTGCCATAAATCCTCCTTAGCTGAAATATGATTTCAATTTAACATAAAAAGTTGCTTTATGCAACTATTATTTCAACATAAAAATACTACAGATAAAACCGCAGATTTCATCGAAGCCAAATAATCAACACATTAGGACAGTAAAATTTTTTAGATAGATAAAGAATAAAGAGGAGGTTGGTATGCCGCGTTCCAATATGAGAGACTTGAGCTTTGCTACATTTAATCTGTTAAATCTTCAGGTCCCAGGAGGCTTGACCTATTCCAGGACCCCACCTTTTCCTGATGATGATGAAGGGAGGGATGCGTATAGCAAAAAAGTCAGATGGACTGCCGATCAGGTCATCAGGCTTGATGCAGAAGTGATTGCGTTTCAGGAGCTGTGGGCAGAGCAAGCATTGATCGATGTATTTCAACAGGCGCAGATTATAGATGATTATGACATTGTAGCCCGAGATGCGCCAGGCCGTGGCAGGTCTCAGGTAGCAATGGCTGTGAGAAAAGACCGGAACGGGAATTCCCAGCTTTTGGATGGCTGGGAATGGATTGAACATTTTCCGGAAAATTTTAAATTTGACCAGTTGCGGGAGAGTGATGGAGCAGAAGAAGAGATAACGGTCACCATTAATAATTTTTCCCGTCCTGTGTTACATGCAAACATACAACCTGAAGGCAGGGGACCCAAACCACCGGAAGTTTCAATATATATTGCCCATCTAAAATCCAAAGGTCCGGCCCGTTTGAGCTTTGCCGCACCAAAACCGGTTGCACTTGAACATTATGCAAAAATTACCAAATCAGCGGTTTCACATATCCGGAGGGTGATGGAAGCGGCAGCCATGCGTGCCATGCTGGATGCTGTGATGAAGTCTGAAAATGAGGATGCCATCTCGCCTGTGGTGGTACTTGGTGACCTGAACGATGATACGCTGTCAGTGACCAATGAGCTTTTATCAGATCAGCCGACTTACAGGCTGGTGGAGAAGAGTACTGCAGGCCGTACGTCGGATAAGGGGCTTTATGCGGCTGAAAGACTTCAGCAGTATCGTTCTTCCCGGCATATTTACTACACGCATGTATACAAGAACAAACGAGAAAGCCTTGATCATATCCTTTTATCAGAGGAGTTTTATGATCACTCCCGGAAGCGCCTCTGGTCTTTCCGTGAACTGGAAGTCTATAATGATCATTTAAACCGTGAGGCGTTTAAAGAACAAGGCGCATCTGATCATGGCCAGGTCAGGGTGTATTTTGACTGGAATCCAATGCCCAGGGAAATTGATGTTGACGAATAGATAATTATCTGGAATTTGGAGTTTGTGGATAATTGAATCACACCTTGATTATTGCACTATAAATTTTAAACAAGTCAAATGCTGCGGACAAGCCACAGATTTAGGTATTATGGAGACATAGTACCACGAAACACTTTTATATGATAAAAATGATAAAACAAAAAACTTTGAATTTACTATTCCCACAATGGCAAGGTTCCGGAGATACAAAGGAATTATTTTACGGTGCTAAAAAAGTTGGGGAACACTTATGTAAAAAAATAAATTTTACTGAAATAGCAGTAAGTACGAATACAATAAACGAAATCCAAAATGGAATATATGCATATTCTTCAATAATTGAACATCTTAATAAAACAAATAATATCATCAAGGCTGTTGAGCCAGACAGAATCCTTACAGTTGGAGGAGATTGCGGTGTCGAATTAGCTCCTGTCTCTTTTTTAAATAAACAATATACTAAAGATTTTGCTGTGATTTGGTTTGATGCTCATGGAGATTTAAATATCCCGGAGGAATCCTTGAGCCATCATTTTCATGGTATGCCTCTTAGGTCATTACTTGGTGATGGGGACAAAAAAATCATTCAGTCTTGCTTTTCAAAAATCTCCCCAAATCAAATAATTCTTGTTGGCGGACGAGATTTTGACCAAGCTGAGCAAGATTTTATAAAAATGAAAGGGATTAACAGCTATTCTGTTTCACAAGTTACGATGAAAAACAAAGACCTCATCGAATTGATTGAAAGAACTGGATTTCACAATCTATATATTCATATTGATTTGGATGTCCTTGATCCTGTATGTTTTCCATATGTTAAATGTCCAACCAAAGGTGGATTATCTTTTGAAACATTAATAAAAACAGTTTCAGCTTTAACGAGCAGATTCAATACTGTTGGGATTAGTATTGTTGAGTTTTCACCAGTTGGAGATTATGGGATTGAATATATTGAAGAATTAATACGAATAAGTGGATTCATATAAATTAAAGGCTGAAGACCGACATTCACTGGCAAAAAAATGCAATGAAAGTGGCTTAGCCAGGCGTTCGTGCATCGCCCTAAAATGATAATATCTTTCAGTACATGAGAGCGGACCACCTTTTAAGGTGTATATTATTGCTCTTTAATAAACAAAAATGAGTTAATGTCACAATATTTCCACTTTATAAAAACAACTTGCATTTAGACCTTTGCAAGATGCAAATATCCTCTAAATTATAACTTTTTAAATAAATTTTTTAAAACCAGAACAAAATCAAACTAACTAAAACTCAAAACAAACATTTTTTGACCGATATCCAGATGATTATCACCCGCATTTTGTCTCAATTTGAGACCCTTTGCCCATATTTTGGTGTCCGGGCATACCTATCCACCTATACCGGGATAACCTCAAGAAGCTTAGCCCCTTTCCTGAGGTTAAAAGCAAACTGCCTATACATGATATCAAAAATATTGGTTATCATTTTCGGGAACCTTGCAATATTTCCTTTGTTGTGCAGATGGCTGATACCAAAGTATTGCTCAACAATATATCTATATTTGGAAATGGATTTATTCCGTTCAATTTCAAGGTCGGTTAATTTTGCATTAATGTTATCTTTGCGCATGATACCGTCTCTAATTTTATTTAAAGCGAGAAAACCTCTATTGGGAGCACCAGCATAGCCTTTATCTGCATATACTATCTTAACTTTATCCTTTGTATGCAAACTGTTTATCACAGCATAGGGAAGATACTGAGAATCGTGAAAAGAGGATGGAGTCAAAGTTGTAGAAAGAATAAAACCATTTTCCGTATCAACGGCAGTATGTTCTTTCAGACCCTAGTGAGGCTTTTCATTTTTAATGGTCCAGTCAGATTCAATATCCCTGGTAAACTTTTTAGACTGACCGGTTTTATCGAGTTTGCCTTCAGGAGTTTTAGATGCTTGTTTCAATTCTTTTACCTTATCTTTAGAAATTGGCTTGGATGCAGATCTAACAAGTCTTGCATCAACAGCAATGCCTTCATTAATGGAAAGACCTTGCTGATTAAACTGCCATAGGAGTTCGCTGTTAATTTTAACCATTGCATCTTTGGAAAAGCGCTTCCTGAAACGTGAAAAAGTAGAATGATCAGGAGAAGGACGATCCATGGGTAATTTTAAAAAAGATCTAAACGATATCCTGTCATTTATCTGGCTCTCCAGCTCAGGATCTGACTTAATTCGGAACCATTTTTATAAAAGGAAACATTTGAACAGAAACAAAGGTGAATAGGCTCTTTCACCCTCTTTAGATTTACCGATTTTATAAAATTTTATAAGGAGTTTTTCAATGGGTGCCCAATCAATACTATTGTCAAGTTTTCTAAGGAAGAGCAAGGATCGATTCTTATCTGCATTTATATTAATTGCAATGTCAGCAAATGAAGTGTAATTTTCAATCAGTTTGTAAGCCATGATGCCTCTTCGAAGGTTAATTTTTTTTAAGAGTATAATAGCATAAATATCCAATAAATTCAATAAGATATGACAAATTAATTTAAAAAATAATACAATTAATAAAAGAATTTAAACTGAAAATTAATTTTTATAAAACAATTAATGAGGTTGTGCAAAATTCACGTTCTATCTTAATTGTCAGCATAGAGGATCTCCTTTCTTTTTGGGTAAAAAAGTTAAAAATTCTATTTAGGAGCTTCTCTATGCTTTTACTATAATTTTAACACCTTACAAATCTTTTTTTTGCTAACTGCGGGGTTTGGGGGTTAGGCTTTATTTTAGGAGAGATTGCAAAACAGATAGTTACTTGTATTTTAAGATAAATATGTTATATTTGATACTATCATATGACACTATCAGGGTTTAAATAAATGAAACCACCATACAAAATAACTGGAAAGATTTTAAAACTGGTTTCTTCGATTTCAGAGAAAATAGGAGAGATCAATTCCGCACATTTAAATAAGCCTCCCACAGCATTAAGAAAGAAAAACAGGATTAAGACTATTCACTCATCGCTTGAAATAGAAGGAAATACACTAACTATTGATCAAATAACCGCAATTGTTGAAAATAAAAGAGTGATTGGACCTAAAAAGGACATTCTGGAAGTTAAGAATGCAATTGCTGTTTATGATTATTTGGACAAATTAAATCCATATGAATTTGAGTCATTTTGTGAGGCTCATGGAATTTTAATGAACGGAATTATTGAATCAGCCGGAAAATTAAGAAGTAAATCGGTTGGAATAGTTAAAGGTCCAGAAGTTGCTCATATTGCCCCACCAAGTGAAATGCTGCAACCTTTAATGAATGACTTGTTTGACTATTTAAAGAACGATGATGATTTAGTTTTAATTAAAAGTTGCGTATTTCACTATGAAATGGAATTTATTCACCCATTTATTGATGGGAATGGCAGAATGGGAAGATTGTGGCAAACCCTTATTTTAAAGGATTCTTATCTCGTTTTTGAATTCTTACCAATAGAGACTTTAATAAAAGAAAAACAGGAACAGTATTATGAAACTCTTGGGAAATCAGATAACACAGGAGAATCAACGATATTCATTGAATTTATGCTTGAAATAATTCTCGAATCACTTGATGAATTATTAAATATCCAGAACGTCAGCTTAACTAATATTGACAGGATTAATTTATTCAAGTCAATAGTCAAAAACGATTACTTTACACGAAAAGGATATTTGAATAATTTCAGGGAAATTTCGTCAGCAACAGCAAGCCGAGACTTGAAATTTGCGGTGGAAAATAGAATAATTGAAAAATTTGGAGATAAAAATACAACAAGATATAAATACAATTAAAAACAAAGCCTAACAATGTGTAAAAATAATAGCCGGGAAAGTAGTAAATTCAAGGAGTGTAACCTGCTTCAATTTTCTTGTAACTTGACAGAAAAGAGCCACGCAAACGGCTACTATTCTTATACTCACCGTTGAGAATGAAAAAATTGTATAATCCCTATGTGTCAGGATAGTTGTCTCCTTAATCAATAAAAAATACAGTTGAGGTCATAACCTATTAATGATATTATAAGTATATAGATAATTTTTTTAATTAGAGTGCCGATAAAAGTCTAATAATGACTAAAAAAGATATTATAAAAATTTTACGGGATTATAAGAATGAGGTTGCAAATCAATACAATATTCTGACTATTGGAATATTTGGTTCTGCAGCACGCGGAGAAGCTGGAGATGAGAGTGATATCGATATAGTAGTCCGTATTTCTGAACCTGATTTTTTTATGCTTGCAGGTATCAAAGATGATTTAGAAAAGAGGCTTAACAACTCTGTAGATATTGTGACTTACAGAGATTCGATGAATCCTTTTCTCAAACGACGGATTGACAGTGAGGCTGTGTATGCATGACAAGGATCTTGCAATGGAAATCCTGCTTCAGATTGAAACTGCTGCTCAAAAAGTTGTGCAGCGATTCGAGATGATTGATAGCCCGGATGATTTTACTGACACAGCTGCGAGAATGGAAAAAATGGATGCCATCTGCATGATGCTAATAGTTATCGGGGAATCATTAAAAAATCTTGATAAAATTTCAGGACAAAAACTTTTATCACGATATCCGGATGTTGATTGGAAAAAAGCTGAGGGAATGAGGGATATCATTACTCATCATTATGCCGATATCCATCCGGATACAGTATTTTTCACATGCGAAAGAAAAATTCCTATGCTGCCTGGATACAATCAAAAAAATTATCAAGGATTTAAAAGTCGAATCCTCTTCCTAAGTTTCATACTTCCAGAAAAACTCTTTAAAACAGCACATTCCAACAATTCAAATACACCGGGTGAGCCGGTGATTTTGGGGGTTATGCTTTCGGTGCAATAAAAATGTTGAAAAGGGAGGTCGCTTTGAAATCAAGTGACACTATTACCAAAAAAGAAATAATTGATCTTTTAAATAAGTGTTGGATGACACATGACGGCATGTGGTTTTTTCATTGCCTGCAAGAATTTGGAATTGATGCAACAAATAAAATTAACAAATCCGCCATTAAATCATTATCTTCAGTTGAAATAAAAAGAATTAAAAGTATTCTTGGGTTTGAAAAAGACATTGAAAATTTTGAAGACTTTAAATTGTTTTTTATTGAAGCTTCCAAGTTGATGATACCTGATTTTATGAATGTTAGATTTAGTTTTTCTGAAGAAAACAAAATGACATGGGTATTTAATCAAGGCAAATGCTTTGCCTATGAAGGTGTAAATAGATTAGGTGCAATAGACAAGTATGAATGTGGTGTTCTTTACAGAATTAAATGTTGGCTTGAAGAACTAGAAATAAAATATAGATTCAGCCCTGAGATTGATAAATGTATAATGCATTTCAATGGAAACTGCTCTGGGAATATAGAATTGTTTTTTTAGGATGTTATTAGTGAAGTTGAAAACTTGATTCATTGATTAAAAGCCGAATATTTACATATTTGATACCTGTGGAGGTAATTTATGAAACCCAATTTGTTTAAGGTGGTATTTACAGGACAAATAAATAACACCTTATCTATTAATATTATCAGAAAAAATCTTTTAAAATTATTAAACCGAAATCATAAAAAAGTTGAGTCTTTTTTTAATAAAAAGCCTTTTGTAATCAAGAAAAATATTGATCAAATAACAGCAGAAAGATACAAAAATACTTTAAAAAAAGCTGGCGTGGTTTGTATAATTAAACCTGAAGATAAAAAACAAGAAACAACCACACAGGCTTCTGATAATTTAAAAAACATTTCAACTAAAAGCACATGCAAAATTATCAAATTAAATATTAGAAGGATTGATTTTCGACTTAACCCGTTATCTTGTAATTTGATTACCAGTACCCCGGAAGGCATTAAACTTCATAGACCTGAAAAAGAGGCTGCGAAATTTTCTGAGATTCGATCTGTTTCAATATGCTCAAAGACCGGGGATACCAACGATATACATATAATACTTTTTATCAAGGGTCTTATACGTCCTGTTTCTGTCAGACCTGTTAATATCAGGTTTTCAGATTTTTGTGATACGACAGCCGTTTCCATCACAGATTCAATAAAACAATTCATTAATTATCTATGTAATAAAAATTCTGCTCTGATTATGGATAAAAACACCTATAAGTTTATTTCAAACAATGGTGGTCAGGTGCCAAAAGAAGATCCAAATCGCCTTTCAACAGCCATGAGTGCTGCTCTGAATCCAGCAAAAAAGAAAGTAGCGGATTCAACTAAAGCACCTTTCTCGGAAAACCAGGGCTTTAATGAAAAGATGGATAATGAATCATCTGAATTGGCATATTCCGGGCATAGTCAAAATCAGAAGGAATCAGCAAAAGACCTTACGGCTAAGAGAACCAGAGTAAAGGCAATATCAGCAGGATTTAACAAGAAAAAACTTGCCTCAATGGGTAGAATTTTGCTTGGGATTATCCTGATTGCTTCTGGTTGCCTGTGGATTGAAGCAAACCTGAATGATGCTAAAAAAATAGATATTTCTGCCCAAAATACATCTTATTCAATAAGGGTTAGAATCTCAGCTCAAAACGCCCTGTTAACCTATGCAGAAGTTCTTGAAAAAATGTACGCTGACAACCCATGGATGCTTAAAGAAGCCTTGAAAAACTCACTTATGGAAAACCTGCTAACATCTCAATCCTATCGTGAAATACGACAAAAACTAAGATCAAAAATAGATGCTATTAATATGAGGGCTCGCGACCAGAAACAAAAGTTAAAACCTGGGTGCCGGTTTGCAGTATTTATTTTATATGTTGGATTCTGGATTTTTTTCAGCGGATTCGGCAAGCTGGGTGCAATCAAAAGCTATAAGAATCAATTTAAAAAAGATCCTGGTATATTTGATGCTGATACCGACAAACTTTTTCTATCCGTAAAACTCATCTGTGCTGGTATACTGGCTCTAATTTCTTCCGCTATCATGGTAAGCTTTTCCGTTGATGTCATGATTGAAAATCTCGGTGAAGCGTATCTTGTAAAGGCCTCCGGAGGTGCTTTCCTGCTCTTGCTCAGCGCCTTTCTTATTTATATCGGTTATAAACTCATCCGCCCAACTATCAATTTGCTATACACCCATGCTTCCAGAAAACATCAAATTGATCTGAGCAGACGTGATCCCGTTGTAAATAACTATGTAGAACCTATACATGATCCCATAAAAGTTAATTTAAGTGGGCTTCTGCGCCCTAAATATATACTTATTGGAATCATAGCTTTGGTGACTGTGCTTGTTAGCAGTTACTATTATCAATCATCTAAGGCGAGCAAGGAGTATTTGCGTTACAATCAGATACAACTTGAAAAAATCAGAACCAAATTCGATACCATACGCATGGAAATATTCCGGGAAAATCTCTTTGTCTCGGATAATGTGATCGAGACACTTCATGGGGATTGTTCTTTTGCAACCAAGGATGAATTAATTGCCAGACTTGATGCTGATGATATTGAAAAGACCAACAATATTACTGCCTGTTTTGCAAGATTCAAAGACCCAACAATTATAGAACCTTTCCTGAAGTGGTATCAAAGACAACTGGATACTAACAAGTCTTTTTCAACCAGAGCCATGGGTGATATCATTATTGCCATGAAATCAAAATCAGTAGATCCACTTTCCAGTGCGCTTAAAAATTTAGAAAATGAAAAAGCAACAGATCTAGCAGCTAAGCTGTTGGCTACTATCAATACTGAAGAATCTATCTGGATAATAGCGAATACAATTATGGAAGACTCTATTCCGGCAACACGCTCAGCGGGAAAGATACTTGTAATGGTTTGTTCCAGCCATTATATTAAAATAGACAAAGGCTTCGAATTGGTGTCAAGGGTATACAGTTATGATGATCCACAATTACGCAAGATCGCCATTGAAGCTTTACATATGTTCGAAGGCACTGCCGCCAGAAGTCTGGCTATGAGAGCGAGCAAAGACCAGTCTCCCGATGTTGCAAATTACGCTAAAAAATTGTTGGATTTATTAAATTAGGGTTACAGGAAGCACTATAGATCTTTTTGCCAATATATATAAAAATACTATATATTGTTTAAGATGGGAGTTATGAAATACATATCCAAATTTTACCGTATTCTTGATCTTCCTATACCTTTGCAAGATGCAAATATCCTTTGAATTATAACTTTTAAAATAAATTTTTAAAAACCAGAACAAAATCAAACTAATTAAAACTCAAAGCAAACATTTTTTGACCGAGATCCAGATAATTATCACCCCTATGTGTCAGGGTAGTTGTCGCCTTAATCAATAAAAAATTGACACAGCTGCGGGAATGGAAAAAATGGATGCCATCTGCATGATGCTAATAGTTATCGGGGAATCATTAAAAAATCTTGATAAAATTTCAGGACAAAAACTTTTATCACGATATCCGGATGTTGATTGGAAAAAAGCTAAGGGGATGAGGGATAGCATTACTCATCATTATGCCGATATCCATGTGGATACAATATTTTTCACATGCGAAAGAAAAATTCCTATGCTGCTGGGTACAATCAAAAAAATTATCAAGGATTTAAAAATCGAATCCTCTTCCTAAGTTTTAAGTTTCATACTTCCAGAAAAACTATTTAAAACAGCACATTCCAACAATTCAAATACACCGGGTGAGCCGGTGATTTTTGGGGTTTTTTTTCACGACGGCTTTTTAATGATTACCAAAAGCCAAGGCAAGAAAAAGGTATAAAATAATAGAATGATTTATTACATAATCTTTAACATAATCGGTATGTTGTCAGCTTTGATAGTTTCAAAAAAAATGCGTGAAGGGATCAAGAGGGATCTGACTTCAGAACAGAAGCTTAAGAATATGGCTGGTTTAATAACTGGTGCTATTATTGGCTCAAAAATGCCAGTGATACTTAGTTATGGATTTAATATCGCTGTAATACTGTCTTCAAAAAGTATTTACGGTGCTTTAATCGGGGCATATATTGGCATTAATATTTCAAAGTACATAAGTGGATTAAAAGGAAATTTCGGTGATCTTTATATCCTGCCTTTATGTATCGGAATTTTTTTTGGAAAAATTGGATGCTATTTTTATGGATGTTGTGGAAGCGAGAACTATCCAGTACAAATTTGGACAGCAGGGTTCCATTTGGCATTATTTTTCTTTTTCTATTTTATTCATAATCATAAATATTTAATTGGTGGGCATTTTGCTCTATATATGATCCTTTATTCATCCTATCGGTTTTGTATAGAATTCTTGCGAACCGAACCCAGAGTTTTATTGGATTTTACAATTTACCAGTTGATGGCCATTATTTTTCTTCCCTATTTTGCCTATGTCCTGAATAATAGGGTATTCAAAAAAGAAGTGTATTCTTGAATTCACAAATTTTACATATAATGGATCACATTGCTGAGGGTTCAATCCAGAATAGTTTTTATTTACCAGCCTTGATAATTGCCTCTTTCTCGACACTGACAATCCTGACAAGCGTAGCTCTGAAATTTGTTTTTTATTTAAAAGAGGTTGGCAGTATTGAACACCAAACCTCTGTTTCGACATTTAGTATGATTTTAGTGCTTCTGCCTTTTGTTCCTTTGACTACAAACTCCATTGGAGTTTTTAAAGTGCCCCTATTGCTCAATACCGTCTTTTTTTATATAGGCGCATTATTAGTAATTGTATCAACTGCCGTCAATATTATGGCAAGAATAACTATTGCCCGTTTCTGGTCAGATCAAATTGTCATTCATGAGCAGCATAAAGTTATAAATATAGGTGTCTTTGCAATGGTCCGACACCCGATGTACAGCTCCTTAATTTTTTACAATTTGGGTTTATCTTTAATTTTCATGAATTATTATATTCAATTAATAAACTTAGTGCTATTTATCCCTATGATGATTTACCGGGCAAGAAAAGAAGAATTACAAATTTTAAATGTTAACAAAGACTATCAGAGGTATGCTTTGAAAACACCTTTTTTGATTCCAAAGCTCTGGAAGTACAAAATTAAATAAAAAAATAGTAAATGGAAAATATGATGAACTCTATTGGACAGAAGAAATTAAAGGATAGCATTGGATTTGGTTTTAAATATAATATAATTTATGCGCTGATATTTTTTGTTATTTCCAATGGTATTTCATTTTTCATTTTTAGTCAAAAAGGAGGAGAAGAGGCGCTTGGGGCAGTGGTGTTTTTTTTCTTTCTTATCCCCGGCTCAGCAATCCTTTCAGGTATTGTCAATGGATTTCTTCTAATGAAAAAAGGCTTTATAAAGGCATCAAAAACTAATTTTGTAATCGCAGGGGTTGCTTTTATAGTTGGATCTACATGTTATTTATCCCTGTTTCTAGGGTAGCTGTTTTAGGACTGTTTAATAAATTGTGAATAAAATCCATATTTTCATCCACTAAAAATATAAAGGAACATCAAAAATCGATTATCACTCTCAAACCAGAAGCCTTTGTCCAAAATGCTTAAAACCGATTACCGCAAAAATAATTTTTGAATCAGGTTCTGTCTACCAGGTAAAAGAATGTCCTGAGCATGGACATTTTAAAATTTTAATTGAGAAAGACATCTCCTACTATTTAGAGAGAAATAAATATGACAAACCCGGAACAATAACACCATCAAATACAATCACTGAAAAAGGCTGCCCTTTTGATTGTGGTTTATGCCCGAAACATAAGCAGCATTCTTGCATTGGTCTCATGGAAATAACATCTGCATGTGATCAGGACTGTCCGGTCTGTTATGCTAAAAAATCAAATTCAAACAGTTATTTGTCCATTGATCAGATAGATAAAATGCTTGATTTTTTAGTAAAAGCAGAAGGTGGGCAAGCAGAAATTCTTCAAATTAGTGGTGGTGAACCAACACTTCATAGAGATCTTTTTCAAATTATTGATTTGGCAATGAGTAAGAGTATTAATTTTGTCATGCTCAATACAAATGGCAACCGGATGGTTAATGATGAATCCTTTGTAAACGCGCTTGGAAAATATAAAAATCGTTTTGAAATATATCTCAAGTTTAATGGATTTTCTAAAGAAGCAAATATCTATTTTGAAAATAAATCCAGCCACAACACAAAACTTAAGGCAATAGACAACCTTCTTTCCAACGGTATCCCCATAACACTTGTTACTATGGTGGAAAATGGAATTAATGAAAACGAAATCGGGAGTATACTTGAATTTGCATTGAACCGACCTGGTATTCGCGGCATCAATTTTCAATGTGTTGCAAGATATGATTATTCTGAAAATTTTAACGATACATCCTTTGCTACAGTTAGTGAAATCATAAACCATATTGATCAACAGTCCAGCGGGATGATCTGCAAACAGGATATTTTCCCGCTTCCGTGTAATATCCATGGGAATGCCATAAGTTTTCTTTTCCGTGACAAGAAAGGGTTTTCTCCAGTTACAAATCTGATAGATATCCATGAGCATTTGAATTTAGTGGGTAATACATTGAATTTTGATGCGACTGCAATTTCAAAAGATATTTTAAAGAGTAGTAAAAACCAATGTTGTTCATTTGATCTTTTGGATAAATTGAAACCTATAATCCCGGAGGGATGGGTAACAAAAAGTCAGGAAAAACAAAAAAATTTTATTAATAATAATACGTTCAGAATTAGCATTACTGCTTTTCAGGATCGTTTTAATTTTGATTGCAATACCATAAAAAAAGAGTGTGTTCATGTTATTACGCCGGATTTGAAAAGAATCCCATTTTCCACTTATAACCTTTTATATCGATAGTCTTTGGAGTCTTGAATGGATTTTTATCAGCCAGTTACAATATCAAATAAAAGTTTTATTTTTTGTCGATGGAGCTTGTGTGTTCTTGTCTGGTCAGGCTTTTTTCTTAAAATAAAAATAATAGTTTACCTTTCATTTTTTCTGTTATTATTCTCTTCTATTCTTACAATTAAATATGCACCATTAATAATGTTATTTTCTTTATTTGAACACTTATTGAATATCAAAAAAAAAATGATTATGCTGGACAAAAAAGGAATGCGGTTTGCCCACAGCCTTGGTACAATGATCAGCGGGATCTGCTCAATATTATTGTATATTGATTTTAAGTTCGCATGGAGCTGTGTTTTCATGTTTGCAGTTATCAAAAGTATAAGTGCTTTTGGAATCTGTCCAGGAGAAAAATTATACAACTGCATCAATAATGGCAATTGTTGTTCTTTTATCAGACAAAAACATAAATGACCAATTTAATTCAACTGCTTTTCAGAAACATCATTTCTTACTTGAACAAAATCGCTGAGCTGACCGAAAGTTACTGAGTAACTTCCAAAAACTAAGCAAATAGGACATACAAAAAAAAAGGAATGAGTAATCTATACCTTTGCAAGATGCACATACCCTCTGAATTATAACTTTTCAAATAAATTCAATAAGATACGATAAATTCATTAAAAAATTATACAATTAATAAAGGAATTTGAACTAAAAATAAATTTTTACAAAACAATTAATGAGGTTGTGCAAAGCTCATTCATCTTAAAACGATGCAAAATAATTCTTGATCTTTGTCATCCCGAAGTTTATACTTCAGGATATAAACTTTACAAGAAGGAGATAGTATGAAAGCCACAGCAAAGGATTTACGGTTTCACTCAAAGGAACTTTTAAGTGCAGTTAACAGAGGAGAAGAAGTCATTATAACTTTTCGGGGGAAACCTTGTGCTAAACTTATCCCGTATGACGAACTTAAAAAAAAACAAAAAACCAATTTGTTTGGAATGTGGAAAAATAATGATATTGTCAAAGATGTTAATGATTATGTCCGCGATTTAAGAAAGGAAAGATTCTAAATGATCGTCGATACAGATGTCTTAATCTGGTATTTAAAAGGGAATGATAACGCATTTAATGTCATTGAGGACTTAAATAACTTCTCCATTTCCGTCGTGACCTATATGGAACTCGTTCAAGGGATGAGAAATAAAAAAGAATTAAACAGTCTACGTCAGGCTCTAAAAATCTGGAATACACAAGTCCTTTATATATCAGAGAATATTTCTGCCAAAGCTATGTTTTTTGTTGAACAACATTTTCTCAGCCATTCAATGCAGTTGGCAGACGCACTTATTGGTGCAACTGCTATCACTTATGGTACTCCAATTTTGACTGCAAATGATAAGCATTATAAAATATTAAAAGACCTTCAAATCAAAAAGTTCAGATCATAGTTTTTTAAATAATTTCAAATTTATTCTCTTTCAACAAGGAAAATGCACCGGTCAAGCCGGTGATTTTGGTGGTTTTTTTTTGGTGGCTCCGCCGCGGTAAAAATATAATTTAACAAAATTAAAACAAACTTTTATTGATATCCATTTTCCCATGTAAAATACCTATGATATCAATATAATCAACTGATTGTTGATAGAAAATAATGTGTTTTTTAACAGGAAATGAATAATAACTAAGATTGATTTCGGGTCTTTGCCTTCCAAGTTCCGGGTTTGTGGCAAGTCGTTCAAGTTTATGCTCAATATCCAAAAGATATTTTTCCGCCTGCTTCTCTCCCCAATTTTCAATTGTATAGTTCCAGATTTCCAGCAAATCAGATTTAGCCGCAGGAGTGAGGCGATAATCAGGCATTTTTTGCCTCTGTAACAATATCACTCACAGACTGACTAACAAATTTTTCCTGTGCGGCTTGAGAAGCACCAACTGCCAATTTTTTTTGTAACGCCTCAAGTTTCATATACTGTATCAATTTTTCATTACTATCCCAGAAACGTAAAGCATCACGTATTACCTCGCTGGCGTTGTTATAAAAGCCGGATGCTACCTTTTGTTTTATGCCAGCTTCAAGTTCTGGTGTTAATGAAATATGCATACTGCACCTCCTTGCACATATAGATTTAAAAAAGACTCAAACTTTTTTTATTTAACCAACAGTACGGTTAAAAATAATTATAACATTAATACAAACATTGTCAATCTTTGTATGTTTATACTGAAATTTCAACAACAAAATGCTGCGGATAAAACCGCAGGTTTTGGTGGTTTTTTTTGAAACATGGCATTCAATAAATAAAGAAAATAAGACAATCTTAATTTAACGGTTGACGTTAAACGTTAAGTGTGGTATATATATAATATGATTCGAACATCCAAAGATAAAGAAACTGAAAAGATATTTAAACGGGATTTTTCAAAGAAGTATCCGGGTGATATTCAGAGGATAGTTTTCAGAAAATTGAGGATGATTAATAGATCTAAAAATATTAATGACTTACGAGTGCCCCCAGCCAATCGGCTTGAAAAAATGAAAGGAAACAGGGCTGACCAGTATTCGATACGAATTAATGATCAATGGAGAATTTGCTTTGAGTGGCATAATAATGAAGCATTTAAGGTAGAAATAGTTGATTATCACAAGGGATAAACATATGAAAAACAAAAGATTAAAACCGTTACATCCGGGAGAAGTTTTGCAGGAGGAGTTTTTATCACCATTGGGAATGAGCCAAAACAAGCTCGCTATAGCACTTCGTGTCCCAGCAAGAAGAATAAACGAAATCGTGTTAGGCAAGCGAGGGGTAACCGCTGATACGGCCTTAAGGTTAGCGCGTTATTTAAAAATGTCTCCACAATTCTGGCTCGGTCTTCAAATGGATTATGAGCTTGATTTGGCAGAAGATGCTATAGAAGATAAAATTGAAAAAGAAATTCAACCGATGACAGCTACTAGCTTACACAATATCGAAGCTTCTCACCCATTGTTTCTCCAGTAGGTGAACTACTGCAATATGATAAATTCTGGTTTAAAAAGGCAAGTGAAATGGAGCATGCAATCCGTAAACACTGCACTGTCCATCACGATGAAGATCCGGCATTCTATAAAAGCCTGTCTGAAAAAGTTGAGAACTTGATTGATCAATACAAAGGGCATTGGGACTTGCTGATCGATGAACTGGAAAAACTTCGGACTGAGGCGATAGAAGGTCGTAAGACAGGTCAAGACGGGATGACCAAAGAAGCCTCCATTTTTTTTGAGCATATTACCAATGAAACATTTAAAAATACAAAGATATCCCAAGATACCAAAATCAAAATGCAGGATTTAATGGATACAATTGTTGATACACTGCAAGATAGTATTGGTAGCATTGATTTCTGGGCAAATGCAGACAAACAGAAAAAGGCGCGCAGTAATATAAAAACCGCTTTTATGCTCACAGATATTGTTGAACTTAAAAAAAATCGGGAACGGGTCAATGGTGAATCCTTTCTCTATCTTGGACGAAGTTACCGACTTTCATTGGTCGCAGGACAAAAGGCAGATTTGAAACTTAAGCAAGGACGTTTCTGTCTGAAACGTTCCCTGATTGATCAGGGAGGCGAACTGGCTGCTAAAAAAGCGTTTGAAACATTTTATTTAACCAAAGGCGAGAATCGTCTGTCCAAACGGTTAGATTATTTCGCTCCCAGAGTCGGGGTAAAGCCAGCCGGGCTAAAGGTAAAAGACCTGGGGTTCAGGTGGGCCAGCTGCACAAAGAACAATCTTGTGCAGTTCCATTGGAAATGTATGATGGCTCCCCCAAAGATTGTTGACTATATGGTGGCCCATGAATTATGCCATATGCATCACAGAAACCTTAAAAGGTAAACGGCTGAAAATATTAAAAAAATCAATTTCAAGCCTGGATGTTCCCGAAACAGATTTCGGGAACATCACCAAAAGCCCGCAATTGAGCAGGCCATTGAAATTCATAAAAAGACTGCTGAAAAAAGTGGCGGTGGTGTAATTGGTCATCTTGAGCTTGGCAAGCTTGAGGGTGTGCTGGGCAATATCCAAAATGATCTGTATTATCCTACTTTTGCTGACAAATTGACTCATCTGTTTTTTAGTGTATGTAAATTTCACTGTTTCTTTAATGGAAATAAACCACAGTTGTGGTATGGGGTTTATATATAGAACAAAATATCATTTGACAAGTTGATTTAAACATAGTATCTCTGATTTACAAAAAGATCATATAATGATATTATGATCTATATATAAATCAAAGGAGAGAGATGCCAAAGTCTGTCGCACGCACATATTCACGGTATAGCCGAGATGCAGCAGCCTTGCTTGGCGCGTTGATCCGAGAAGCACGTAATGGGCGTAAACTTACCGCTCAAGAATTGGCGGATCGTGCTGGTATTTCCAGAGGGCTGTTGCAACGTATTGAAAAAGGGAACCTCAAATGTGCACTAGGCGCTGTTTTCGAAGTGGCAACCATTGTCGGCATCAAGCTGTTTGAAACTGATGGAAGCGCTCTGGCAAAAGAACTTCGTCACACAAAGGAAAAGCTGGCGCTTATGCCAAAGTCTGTTCGCAAGAAATCAAAAAAGGTAAACGATGACTTTTAGGGCAAAAAAAGAAGCCTTTGTTTGGATCTGGCTCCCCGGCGAAACCGAACCGGTTGTGTCTGGTCGTCTTGAAGCTGATAGCGGTAATATCATGTTCCACTATGGTAAAAGCTACTTGGAGCGTGTTAATGCAATTGCAATTTACAAACCCGAATTGCCGCTAAGAACCGGATTCCTGCCTTTGCTCGAGGGTTTGATGATGCCCGGCTGTATCAGAGATGCAGCACCTGATGCCTGGGGAAGACGCGTGATTATCAACAAAAAATCAGGGCTGAAAGGTGCCTGCACGGATACAGCTGATTTAGATGAATTGACGTACCTGTTGGAGTCTGGGTCAGATCGAATTGGTGCGCTGGATTTTCAACAGTCTCCTACAGAGTATGTGCCGCGTAATGTAAATAATGTCAGCATGGAAGAGCTGATTGCATCTGCAGAAAGGGTCGAGCAGGGAATTCCACTCACTCCGGAGTTGGATCAGGCACTTTTTCATGGCAGCTCTATAGGTGGGGCTCGTCCGAAAGCCCTGGTTGAAGAAGGCGGTAAAAAATATGTTGCCAAATTTTCATCCAGTACAGATCTGTATAACGTCGTGAAAGCTGAGTATATTGCCATGCGGTTAGCTGAATTGGCAGAGTTGGATGTTGCACCCGTAACATTGACAAAAGCAGCGAACAGGGATGTTCTTCTGATCGAGCGCTTTGATCGCAAATCTAGAGCCGGCAAGTGGACTCGCAAACCGATGGTTTCAGCCCTGACGCTGTTTGCTTTGGATGACATGATGGCGCGTTACGCCAGCTATGAAACCTTATCTGAAATCATTCGACATCGTTTTACCAATCCAAGGCTGACACTCAAAGAGATGTTCTCCCGGCTTGTCTTCAATATTCTATGTGGCAACACCGACGATCACGCACGAAACCATGCAGCCTTCTGGGATGGCACTGTACTGACACTGACACCTGCTTATGATATTTGTCCACAAGGCCGCACAGGCAATGAGGCTTCACAGGCCATGCGCATATATGGTGAGAACAATCTGAGTAGGCTAAAATCATGTTTAGAGACCGCGCACAATTTCCTTCTAACTGAAGAAGATGCCCGTAGCATATTCCATCGCCAGATTACCGTGATCAAGCAACATTGGGAAACTGTCTGTAAAGAAGCCAAATTAAATGAGGTGGATAAGAACCTTCTTTGGAAACGGCAATTTTTAAACCCTTATTCAGTTAAATTATAATTGCACTGGCTAAAATATAGTTTAACCTTTGCTTACAATGTTTTTTAACAACGAATATGCTGACGGATAAACCGCAGATGTTCAAAGTTCAAGGTGGCTCCACCACCTTGAATCCTGGTACTGACTACCTCCAGCCCCGGGATTGGACAAATTCCATGGGGTCAGAACATCCTGATTATTACTAAATCAAATGATATTAAAGAAGCTTTATTTTATTTAAACAAAACTATTGAAAATAACTGGTCAAGATTGATAGTAAAACACTTAATAGAAATGATATTATTAGTACCCAAAGTTTGTACAAAAAGGGCTAACGCCTATGAGCCGTCATCTTGTCAAAGATAGGCAATAAAAATTTTTTAAGAGAAAGTTATTTTTCCTTTTTTAAATTATTAGCAATGTAAAAGTCTGCTTTTAGCAAACGTCCTAGAATAAATTTGGTGACCTCATGCTGTCCTTTTCAAAAGACAGGCTTAACCATGATGGTACTGTGATCATCCAGTTGGTTTCTGGTGTGATTCTCCCCCAATAAACTTAAGGTTAAGTTAAGCTAATATTTTTCAAATGCAACTCTGACTTAATCGAACTTAATTCCGAAAAAGCCTTGACTATTTCGGAATTCGTGCCAAGATAGACGTTATGGAACGTTACCTAACAAAATATATTCAAGAAGACTTAGCAACAAAAATAGTTCTTCTAACAGGTCCACGACAGGCCGGGAAAACGACTTTGTCTAAAATGTTGAAAAGTGATTATGACTATTTCAATTTTGACAATCTTGAAGATCGGTTGAGTTTGCAGGAAAAATCTTGGGATCGATCAAAAGATCTAGTTATTTTTGATGAACTTCATAAGTTAAAAAACTGGAAATCATGGTTAAAAGGAGTTTATGACACTGAAGGAATTCCACCTTCCCTCCTTGTTACGGGAAGCGCTAAACTGGATACCTATCGAAAAGTTGGCGACTCTCTGGCAGGAAGATTCTTCCAATTCAGAATACATCCTTTGGATTTAAAAGAAATTAAAACATTTGTAAATCCTGAGAATCTTGAAACAGAACTGGATAAACTATTGGGAATCGGTGGATTTCCTGAACCATTTCTTAACGGGACGAATCGGTTCTATAACCGTTGGAAGAAATCGCATCTTGATATTATTTTAAAACAAGATCTTATTGATCTTGAGAATGTTCAACAAATCATTCAGATTGAAACACTTATCCAGCTATTAAAAAATAGGGTAGGAAGCCCGGTATCTTATAGTTCTCTCGCACGAGATCTTCAATGTTCGGATAAAACGGTTAAAAGGTGGCTTACGATACTTGAAAACATGTATGTAATTTTTAAAGTATCACCTTTTCATAAAAATATTGCCCGGGCAATTCAAAAAGCACCTAAGTTTTACTTTTATGATACAGGTCAGGTTATAGGCGATTCAGGCATAAAATTAGAGAATACTGTTGCCTGTGCCATTCAAAAAGAAATTCATTTTCGAGAAGATTGTTTTGGGGAAGAAAAAAAGATCTACTATTTAAAAAACAAAGATGGGAAAGAGATAGATTTTTGTACTACAACCAATGACAGTCCTTCACTTATGGTGGAAGTGAAATGGAAAGATGGAACACTAAGCTCTAATTTTGAAATTTTTAAAAAATTTTTCCCACAGATCAAAATGATTCAGGTTACAAAAGAATTGATAAAAGAAAAGACTTTCCCAAATGGTGTCGAAATAAGAACTGCTCACAAATGGCTCGCTGATTTATATCTGCCTTAATTTAACTTTGAATCTAACAAACGAAATCCATTGGACCAGTCGGTGATTCAGGTGGTTCAAGGAGGCTCCACCGCCTTGAATCTCGATGCTGGCGCTGGTCAGCACCAGGATTACCGTACGGGAATTTTTCACTATTAACAAACCGTATCAATAAATATTTTCCCCATCGGGAATATTCACATTGTTTTTTTCATTAGATATTTTTATATTCCTGATCGGGAATAAATTATAACAGGCTGAAAAACATGAAAACTAAAACAATTGGCAAGCTTGTCGGAAAAGCACGGAGGGAACAGGGCTTAAGTCAGGCAGAGGCAGCTGGGTATCTGAATGTTGGCACCCGTTTCCTGTCAGATCTTGAAAACAGGAAACCAACTATTCAGTTGGAAAAAGTCCTAGAAGTATTGAACGGTCTTGGGTTTAAGGTCATTGCTGTGCCAAAGGCAAGCCACAAACTAATCCGCTATATTGAAGACCATTTAAATGAAAAGTAAACTCAATGTTTTTGTTAATCAACTCAAAGCTGGTGAGTTGTGGTTGGATCATCAGCGCCGCTTTTGTTTTCAGTATGATAAGAGCTGGATCAATTCACCGTTGAATTCAGAGGGGTTTTGCGGGATGAACAACAGAATGCTCTTGGTGCTTTATCGGCGCATGAGAATGGTGTGTTATCCGCTGCGACAGCATTTGGAAAAACGGTCATTGGCGCAAAACTAATCAGTATAAAAAGGGGGAATACGTTGGTATTGGTTCATCGGCAGCAGTTGCTTTCTCAGTGGCAAGAAAGATTAGAACAATTTCTAATCATCAATGAATCCCTTCCAAAGCTGCCAAAAAAAAGAGGCCGGAAAAGGGAGCAAAATTTAATCGGTCACATGGCTGCCGGTAAAGACCGGCTAAGCTCAATAGTTGATGTGGCTATCATGCAATCCATGAATTTTAAGGGGATTATCAAAGAATCAGTTAAAAATTATGGAATGATTCTTATAGATGAATGCCATCATGTCCCAGCTATCACTTTTGAACAAATATTAAAAAATGCTCCAGCAAAATACATTTATGGTCTGACAGCAGCACCTGCCAGACCTGACAGCACCATCCGATTATCTTCTCTTATTGCGGTCCAGTACGATTTTCAGTGGATGCAAAAAAACAGGCTGAAAAAAGACCTTTTGATCACTATCTGGTCCCAAGATTAACATCTTTTAAAACATTGCCTGGAAAGGTACGCTGCATCAATACGCAGGCAGGCTACACCGACTTTGTAATAACAAAAAGGATGTGCAGATATACGACTATGTTGACCTTCATGTAACAATGCTCGAAAAAATGTATGGGAAACGGTTGAAAGGGTATGCTTCAATCGGTTACAAAGCAAAAGCAGCAACATTTCCTGATGCACCGACTAATATTATTTTCACTAAAGACAGCTTTTTCCCTGTTTACTTGCAAGACATTACCGTTGCATCAGAACATCTGTTGATCGTTAGTCCATTTGTTACCAAAAAACGAATCCTTCAAATGATGGAGCATTTTAGTGAAGTTCTTAAAAAGCAGGTGAAAATTACAATCATAACCAGACCTGCTGATGAATTTAAAAAAGACAGAAGAACTACATTGGAAAATCTTTTTTCAATGATTGAGAAAGCCGATATCCATCTGATTTTCAAACCCAAGATCCACCAAAAATTTGCAATTATTGATAAAAAAATCACCTGGTATGATAGCATCAATCTTTTAAGTTTCGGATACTCTGAAGAAAGCATCATGCGCCTTGAAAGCAGCAGCATAGCGTATGAACTAATACAGAGCATTGGTATGGAAAATAAATATTGAGGTTCAATGGATGAATATCCGTGAATTAAAAAAGCATCTTGCGGAACTGACAAAAAAAGAATTGATTAATGAGATATCGTTTCTTTTTAAAATGAACTCTTTCTCAAAGGATTACTTGTCTTCAAAATTTTCTTCGAGTATCGAACATTCTATTCTTGAAAAATACAAACAGCAGATTAGAAATGAATTTTATCCCCAGAGAGGTAAACCGAAACTGAGGTTGTCAATTGCTAAAAAAGCAGTTAGTGAATTTAAAAAGATTACCAAATCCCAGACCGATATTGCTGATATTATGATGTTCTATGTAGAGAATGGTGTTGAATTCACTTGTGACTACGGAGATATCGATGAAAGATTCTACAACTCTATGGAATCAATGTTTGAAAGCACACTAAAATTCATCCAAATACACAATCTCAAGAAAGATTTTAATTCTCGGTGCAAAAAAATTGTGGGTGATACAAATGGTATCGGCTGGGGATTTCATGATCAGCTTGATTGTTTATATGATTATTATTTTCCGCATTCATAACTATTGGAAACCTTGTCCAACAAAAAAAT
>Ga0256845_1000982_pt1 | contig 24365 bp, 21 predicted proteins | sample RiftiametaG_FD_189101 | JGI IMG/M metagenome (GOLD analysis project Ga0256845, IMG submission 189101) | Tube worm associated microbial communities from hydrothermal vent at the East Pacific Rise, Pacific Ocean - Riftia | ecosystem: Host-associated > Annelida > Integument > Unclassified ... | reverse complement strand
ATCTGTTAGATGAAAACCAAAACCAAGCTGACGTTGCGTAAATCCGCTTCACAATGTCAGGAGTAAAAATAACAAAAGCGGACAGATATCGTGTTAATTATCCGGACAGTTCTATTTACTCTTAACACTTGCATGAGTAGTTTTGTTTAAGTTGAGTACCACATAAGTTGCTTAAAAAGCTAAAAATATGGCTTAATTATTTGCATATATCAAAACAAATAATGGCTATCTGCATTTTTGATTATTGAATGGATGGAATCATTTTATGTCGATATAACCAATTGATTTTATTAATGTAATAGAAATCGCATCTTTGATTTTTTTGCATCTATTAAAATAGAGATTAAATTTTAAGGCTGTGTATAATACCTGCCGCAGTCGTATTTTTATATATAAATGGAGTAATAATGTTAGAAATAATGAGTAAAAAATTAATACTTATAAGTTCACTAGTGTTGATGTGCATTACGTTCACCATCGTGATGTTTTTTGCAAACCCTCAAATTGATGGAGCAGATGGTTTGGGCGTTATCGAGTTGCAGTTGTCATTTAATAAAGAAGCTGGGATAGGAATAATTCAAAATTGGGGTGAGTCTGGAATAGCAAATTTTAGACAGTGGATTTTTACTGATTATATTTATGCTTTCGCATATTCAGTATTTTTTGCGTCGCTACTCTCAATGCTTATTTTAAAGAAAGGTAAAGGGAGCTCATTAAATTACACATGGGTTGTTTATTTGGCATTTGTTGCAGGGATCTTAGACTGGATGGAAAATACCATGGAGTTGATCTTTTTAAACAATCCCATTGATTTTTCAAGCTCTTTGTTTTTTTTCCATTCTATCGTGGCTGTATTAAAGTGGTCGGCAGTTCCTATTGCGGTGGCATACATTGTTATTTTGTTAACAAAAACCAATGAAAGCCGTGCATGAAATAGTGAATAAACTGCCGTGTTGGATTTTTATTCAGTGTTAAACATTGAAGTGGTTAAAGCATTGCTTGCGGATTAATCATGTAACCATTCATTACGGCATTTGTAATTGCACAAAATCAACAACCGTTTCAACTGATTCAAATACCTCAGCTGTTAGTTCATCATCAGCGGAGGTAAACCCATAGTTTTCTTCTAATGCGGTAATAACCGAAACAATTGCCATTGAATCAAATTCTGGAATATCACCTAATAATAAAGCATCATTTTCCATTTCGGATGGGTGAATATCTAACGAAAGGGTGTCTATCAATAATTGCTTAACTTCAAGCGTGATTTGAGCGTTTGTCATGTTTGTGCCGAGTACTAACGAATTGTCGCGAATTTTAACAATAAATATAGCCTAATGCACCTTCCTTTTATTTCTTTTATAGCTAAAGACAGCTAATTTAAGAGTAATTAAGTGTAATTACAGCGTAAAATGAGGTGTCATTATTCATTTAATGATTGTTTGTCATAAAAGGGTCATAATTTTTATAGACACTGCATGGGTCTAGAACAAAATGAACCTCAAATAGTTAAATTAGAGTTAAAGCAATGTCTATAAAAATCATGTTGGTTGAAGATGAAGAGCCTATTCGAGAAATGCTTCGTTATGCGTTAGAAAAAAATAGCTACCAAGTTATTGAAGCTAAAAATGCAATGTCGGCACGCAAAATTTTAATGACAGAACGTCCTAATCTTGCAATTGTTGATTGGATGATGCCAGAAGAGTCCGGTGTAGAGTTTATTAAACGGTTAAAGCAAGATGAGGTATGGGCTGATTTACCGGTGATAATGCTAACGGCTCGTGTTGAGGAAATGGATAAAGTCAAAGGTTTAGAAAGTGGCGCCGATGACTACATGACAAAACCTGTGGCAATTAAAGAATTACTCGCTCGAATAAAGGCATTATTAAGACGCGCGGCTCCTAACCAATTAAATGAAACAATCGAAACGTTAGGGATTTCAATTAATTTGGCAACACGGCAATGTTATCTTGATAATAAGCTCTGTACGATTGCTGGATCAGAATTTAATTTATTAAACTTCTTTCTCACACATAAAAATAAAATCTATTCGCGTTCTCAGTTGTTAGATTTTGTCTGGGGACAAGGTGTTTATTTAGAAGAGCGAACAGTGGATGTGCATATGTTGCGTTTGAGAAAAATCTTAAAACCGGCAAACAAAGGCAAATATTTTACGACCGTTAGAGGCATGGGTTATATGTTTACTGATACTGACGTGCCGACTGATACGGAATAACTTTAATGGATTATTATGAATAACGCTTGGTCAATAGAGCTATTAAGAATTTTATTGGTCATCGTTTCAACTTTGGCATTTGGCTTTTCTTCGGGCTATTGGTTATTTTCAGTGGTTTTTCATTTTTTGCTCTATATTGTTTGGATCATGATCCAATTAAGAAGTTTTGAGCGATGGATAAGAAATGGAGCACATTCAAAAAATGCACCAGATACTAGTGGTATTTGGGAACTAATTGTACAGCATATTTATAGAACACAAAAAAAGAACATTGAACGTAAAAAAAGCTTAAGTAGTTTAGCAAAGCGTTATCAAGCAATAATGAAAGCTTTACCCGATGCGACCATTGTTTTAAATGAAAACTCTGAGATTGAATGGGCAAATCAAGCTGCAGAAGACATATTAGGCGTAGATATTGGCCGCGACACGGGTCATCGTGTTGATAATATTATTCGTGATTTATTAATTCAAGAACTATTAAATGATAGCTCATTAAAATCTTCAGTTGAGATGGTTTCCCCAGTTGATCAACAAAAAACATTAATCTTAACCAAGGTCGAATACGGTGATAATCAAACCTTATTAACAGCAAGAGACATTAGCCAAAGGTTGGCATTACAAAAAATGCGTAAAGCCTTTATTGCTAATGCTTCTCATGAATTACGCACACCACTAACGGTTATATCGGGTTATTTAGAAATGCTTGACGGTGATAAAGATTTACCAGAATCAGTAAATAAAATGATTTTTAACGCCTATAAACAAGCTAACAGAATGGATCAAATTTTAAATGATTTATTGTCATTGTCCAAATTAGAAGAAAAGCGTAGCTCCGATAATTTAGACGACATAATTAACGTCGCTGAATTAATTGAAAAATTGGTGGCTGATTTTAATAAAACCACAGCCAAGGACACTCACCAAATACAACTCAATATTAACCGAAGTTTGAAAATAAAAGCGGTTGAGGTTGAATTTTTTAGTGTTTGTCAAAATTTATTAAGTAACGCCATCAAGTATTCTTCGAATGGTTCTTTGATTAAAATTTGTTGGGATCTAGCAGATGATGGGACGGCTTTGTTACAAGTTTCTGACAATGGTGAGGGTATTGCACTAGAGCATTTATCTCGATTGACAGAAAGGTTCTACCGAATTAATGTTAACCGTTCTAGAGATGTGGGTGGTACTGGTTTAGGGCTTTCAATTGTGAAACATATTATGGAAAACCATGGTGGTTATTTAGATATTCAAAGTGAATTAAACATGGGTTCAACGTTTACTGCATATTTTCCAAATTTTCGTATTTGTAAATTTCAGTAGTTGACAATATTTATTGAAATTAATTCAAAACAAATGTTGTTGTCATATTTCTGTCAAATTTGATGATTAAAATAGTGACCGTTAAAACAACAAATGAAAGAAATTTAGAACTTAACTTTTTATAGAGAAATTATAATTATTATTTGGAGAACAACAATGAAATTATTTAAATCAGTGATAACCGTTTTATCTATGGCGGCTATAAGTGGCAGCACTCTTGCGGCACCAATTGATGATAACTGGGTCGATGTTTACGGTAAGGTTATGCTGACGTTAGAAGCTGTTAATGAAGACAATGGGGATGATCAGTGGGAACTGAATAGTAACGCGACTCGTTTTGGAGTAAAAGGATTTGGCGACTCTGGCGTTGAAGGCTTAGAGGTTTTTTATAAAATGGAATGGGCTGTAGACATTACCGATGAAAGTAAAGAAAAAAATCTTAGTTCTAGAAATCAATATGTTGGATTAAGAGGTAGCTTTGGTGAGGTGCTAGCTGGAAGAAGCGATACACCAACAAAATCACTAGTAAAGAAAGTTGATTTATTTAATGATTACCAAATGGAATTTAAAACCAGTTTTAATGGTGAAAAAAGAATGAATAATATCATTCAGTACAGCTCACCTAAACTGAATGGTTTTAAAGGTAAAGTTGCATTTGTTCCAGGTGAAGAGACCGATGTTAATGATGGTTTGGCTGATGGGATTTCAACCTCATTGGAGTACAAGGCTGGTGATTATACTTTTGGAATTGCTTTTGATGACGGTATTGAAGGCGAAAATGTGACCACTTTTCGTGGATTAGCTATATTTAACCGTGATAATTGGCAAGTGGGATTAATGTACCAAAACACAGATAACGACGGCGATTCAGTCGATGGTGCAGTATTGGGCGCTCGATACAAAATGGGTAAAAACTATATTAAATTGCAAGTCGTTGAGTCGGATGTTTGGCAAGCTGGAGTCAGCTCAAAAGTAAAATACAGTTCACAACAAATGATTGGCTGGGATTATAAAGCGAGCAAAAAAACAACGTTTGTCAGTTATTTAACATTTAGTGAAAGAGGCGCAACAGGCGATAATGATACTGTTGCCGGTATTGGTATTGTGCAAAAGTTTTAACTCTATTTCGGACTGTAAAAGGGATTACAGCAATGTAGTCCCTTTTTTTGTGAATAAATAAACGTATTTTGTATGTTTGTCATATAGCGGTCATAAAGTTTTCATATAATCGTCACAATCAAAATTTATTATATATTTGAAATTTAACACAGCAGCGTAATTTTAATTTAATCAAATGTATATGGGAAAACTAATGAATAAAATATTATTAACAATTAGCTTATTAAGTACATCTTTTGGAACTTTTGCCGGTGGGCGAGACACGATTAATGTTGTTGGCTCTTCAACGGTGTATCCTTTTTCAACGGTTGTTGCTGAAAGGTTTGGTAAATCAACAAAATTTAAAACACCAAAAATTGAATCAACAGGTACGGGTGGTGGTATGAAATTGTTTTGTGCCGGTTCTGGTATTAACACACCCGATATGTCTAACGCATCGCGTCGTATGAAAAAAAGTGAATTTGATAAATGTCAAAAAAATGGAGTTAAAAGTATTACTGAAGTACTAGTGGGTTATGATGGAATAGTTATTGCAAATTCAAAAACGTCTAAGCAAATGAAAGTGACTCGCAAAGAATTATTTTTGGCTTTAGCAAAAGAAGTTCCTGCCCTAGATGGCAGTGAAAAACTAATTGCTAATCCCTATAAAAATTGGAATGAAATAAATCCTAACTTACCGGCATTTAAAATTGAAATTTTAGGGCCTCCACCAACTTCTGGTACACGTGATGCATTTGCTGAATTAGTTCTTGAAGGTGGTTGTAAACAATTTTCATGGATTAAAGCGATTAAAAAGAAAAATAAGAATCAATATAAGTCTATTTGCCATGGTGTGAGAGAAGATCATGTTTATATTGAAGCCGGTGAAAACGATAATTTAATTGTTCAAAAATTAATTGCCAATCCAAATGCTTTTGGTGTTTTTGGTTTTAGTTTTTTGGACCAAAATTCCGATCAATTACAAGGTTCAACCGTTGATGATAGTGAGCCAACATTTGAAGCAATTGCAGATGGTAGCTATCCTGTTTCGCGTCCGCTATTCTTTTATGTGAAAAATTCACATGTTGGAAAAGTCCCAGGTATTTTAGAATTTTTAAAAGAGTTTACTAGTGAATACGCCATGGGTGAAGAAGGATACTTAACAGATAAAGGGCTTATTCCTTTAGGTGAAGAAAAATTGAAAGCCGTCAGAGAATCTGTTCTTTTGTTAACAGAACTGAGATTGTAATTATTTTTTTGAGTTAAACTAAAAAGGCTAAGCCGTCGTTGGAACTTCTGATTTTCAATGGCGGTTTAACTGGTTTTGCTAATTATTTTATAGGGTTTTATTTTAGGTTTTAATCCATGAATTCATCGACATTAATTTTTGTTATTTTGTTATTGGCACTATTTAGCTATTGGCTTGCTATTCAAAAAGCGATTAAAGTTGCTGGTGGAAGATCTAAAGTTAAATCGTTAATTTCATTACCAAAACAATTTGGTTTGTTAGTTGCTTTTTGGTGTGGGATCCCTTCGTTATTAATTTTGCTGGTATGGGTAGGATTTGAATCCAGCGTAATTGATTCCTTATTACTTTCAAGCTTACCAGAATCAACTCATCAGTTATCGGCTGATCAATTAAGTCTATATTTAAATGATATTCGATTAAAAGCGAGTGTTTTTGAGATGCTTGTAATGCCATCAGTTGAGCAACCGGTAGAAAGTGAAGCGGTTAAATATTTGATTTCATTGCAGACAAATGCGGCTTGGATAAAAAGTGCTTTAATTGTATTAACTTGTTTAGCCAGTGTGAGTTATATCCTAAGTCGATTTACCATTGAATATCAATCTCGAATTAAAATGGAAAAAATAATTGCTAGAATTTTATGGGCATGTTCGGGACTCGCCTTAATCACAACCCTAGGAATAATTCTATCAGTGCTTTTTGAATCTATTCAGTTTTTTGAAGCGGTACCGGCTTGGGAGTTTTTGTTTGGTACCGAGTGGAGTCCTCAAATTGCTATGCGTACTGATCAGGTTGGAGGTTCTGGCGCGTTTGGTGCAATACCATTGTTTGTTGGCACCTTATTGATAACCGCAATTGCAATGATTTTTTCAGTGCCCGTTGGACTTATGATTGCAATATATTTATCGCAATATGCTTCTTCTAAATTAAGAAATATCGCTAAGCCAATGTTAGAAATTTTAGCTGGTGTGCCAACGGTGGTCTATGGTTTTTTTGCAGCATTAACCGTTGCGCCATTAATCAGGGATTTTGGTAGCTGGCTCAACCTAAGCGTTGCCTCAGAAAGTGCTCTAGCGGCAGGATTGGTTATGGGGATAATGATTATTCCTTTTATTTCTTCACTTTCTGACGATGCAATTAATGCAGTTCCTGATTCTTTAAAGGAGGCTTCGTTAGGTTTGGGCGCTACCCCCTCTGAAACGATAAAAAAAGTGTTGTTACCTGCCGCCATTCCTGGATTAGTGGGAGCAGTATTATTAGCACTTTCTAGGGCGATTGGTGAAACAATGATTGTTGTTATGGCTGCGGGAATGGCGGCTAATTTAACCGCAAATCCATTAGAATCTGTAACCACGGTAACGGTACAAATAGTCACGTTATTAACCGGCGATCAAGAATTTGATAGCCCTAAAACTTTGGCCGCTTTTGCATTAGGTTTAATGTTATTTATTACTACATTAATACTAAATATTGTGGCATTAAAAGTTGTTAGAAAATATCGAGAACAATATGATTAATCAAACCAGTCTTAAAAAAAAATCTGAATGCTCTTCACCGATTTCGACTACTGATAAAGTAATCGCTAGCTTATCAAAAAGACATAATAAAGAACGACGTTTTAAAATATTTGGTTTGCTTTCTGTATTGTTAGGATTTTTTTTAGTGATCGCTTTAATTGGTGATATTTCTTATAAAGCGATGCCAGCTTTTCACCAGCATTGGGTAAAGCTTCAAATAAATTATAATCAACAATGGCTATCTTTTAAGCGAGCTAATAATGAGAGTTTTAGTGTGAGTCAATTAGACGCGGCTAATTACCGTAAAGTTTTGAAGCGATCGCTTTATCAAATGTTTCCAAATGTAAAAGGACGAAAAAACAAACGTAAACTTAATAAAATGATCAGTAGTAATGCTGAGTTCACGATTAAAGAATTTTTATTGAATGCTCCAGAAAAAATTGATAAACAAGTCGATGTTTGGGTACGTTTAGATGATGATGTTGATAGTTATTTAAAAGAAAATATAAAATTGGGAATGGCAAGTTCTCGAATTGATCAAATGCAGGCAGACTGGATCCAGTCTTTAGCTGAAAAAGGTTTTATTGAAAAGAAATTTAATATCAGTTTCTTTACTCATAGTGATTCAAGAGAGCCAGAACTCGCCGGAGTGAAAGGTGCGTTAACAGGGACCATTTTAACCATGTTAGTGACTTTAGTTTTGTCGTTTCCTTTGGGGGTTGCAGCCGCTCTTTATTTAGAAGAGTTTGCACCCAAAAATAGATGGACTGATATTATTGAAGTTAATATTAATAATTTAGCAGCAGTACCCTCAATTATTTTTGGCTTGCTTGGTTTGGCCGTTATTATAAATATTTTTGGTTTGCCTCGCTCAGCACCGTTAGTAGGAGGGATCGTTTTAACATTGATGACATTGCCAACAATTATTATTGCTAGTAGGGCATCAATTAAAGCGGTTCCACCTTCAATTAGAGAAGCGGCAATGGGAATTGGCGCGTCTAAAGTGCAAACTACTTTTTCTCATGTTTTACCAATGGCAATGCCCGGCATTATGACCGGTGCGATTATTGGGCTAGCCCAAGCGTTAGGGGAAACCGCACCATTACTGATGATAGGTATGGTGGCATTTATTGTTGATGTACCTGCTAGTATTGCGGATCCATCAACGGTTTTGCCGGTACAAATATTTTTGTGGGCAGATAGTCCAGAGCGTGCTTTTTTAGCAAAAACATCTGCCGCAATATTAGTATTGTTAGGTTTTTTATTAGTGATGAACTTGAGTGCGGCATTATTAAGAAAGAAATTTGAATAAGGGTGATTGGTTGGATGATTAGTGTAAACAGTTGCGTTCAAATGGCTTAATTATAAATAATATGTTCTAAACAAGTTCGTATAAATAGTGCAGTTTAAATAGCACGGATTAAATAATACAGGTTAAATAAAATGGTTGATATTTCTTCAGCAGAAAGTTTACTTTCTGAAGATACTAAAATTGAAGGTACTGTTGGAAATTGTTTTTCTGATGATGCCAAAATGAAGATGAGAAACGTTAATGTTTTTTATGATGAAAAACAGGCAATTAATAATATCAGTTTAGACCTTGCGCGCAATCAAGTGACGGCTTTAATTGGGCCGTCCGGTTGTGGTAAATCAACTTTTTTAAGATGTATGAACCGAATGAACGACACCATTCCAACTTGTCGAGTTGAAGGTGAGTTTACCTTAGATAATCAAAATGTGTATGCTAAAGATATGGATCCTGTTTTGCTTCGCGCCAGAGTTGGAATGGTTTTTCAAAAACCTAACCCTTTTCCAAAATCAATTTATGAGAATGTGGCTTATGGTCCTAAAATTCATGGTCTAGCTTCTAATAAAGCAGAGTTAGATGAGATTGTAATTACTAGTTTGCAAAAAGCTGGTTTGTTTAATGAAGTGAAAGATCGGCTAGATGATTCAGGCACGGGTTTGTCTGGTGGGCAACAACAAAGATTGTGCATTGCTCGCAGTATTGCGGTTAGCCCAGAGGTTATTTTAATGGATGAACCAGCTTCTGCCCTTGACCCAATTGCTACAGCGGTTATTGAAGAGCTGATTGATGAGCTTAAAGAAAAATATACGATTGCGATTGTTACGCATTCAATGCAACAAGCGGCGCGAGTCTCGCAAACAACGGCCTATTTTCATTTGGGTCAACTAGTTGAAATGGGGTCTACATCAAAAATTTTTACTAACCCATCTCATAAATTAACAGAAAATTATATTACAGGAAGATTTGGTTAAACATTGATACTCAAATTTAAATGTAAATATAAAAGTAATTTAGAAAGCAGAAAACAAAAATATTTTAGAGGTGAATTTTATGGAAAATGATCTTAAATTATCGCAACATATTTCTAAGCGATTTAATCAAGAATTGGAAGAAGTTCGAAATCAAGTATTAAAAATGGGCGGTTTGGTTGAACAACAAGTATCTGATGGATTAATTGCGTTATTAGAAGCTGACCAAATTTTAGGCAATAAAGTAGTAGAAACCGATGCTCAGGTTAATGCGATGGAAGTCGAAATTGACGAAACTTGCACAGAAATTTTAGCACGAAGACAACCCGCAGCAAGTGATTTACGGTTGATGGTTAGCATTATAAAAACCATCACGGATTTAGAGCGAATTGGGGATGAAGCCGAAAAGTTAGGCGTGAACGCCATTATACTCTCAAGCAAAAATAATCATTCTTCACAGTTTGCTGAACTGCACCATCTTGGTGAAAGTGTAAAAAAGATGCTGAATAGAGCTTTGAATGCTTATGCACGAATGGATGTGGAAGAAGCGTTAGCGGTTATTGAAAGTGATCAGATCGTTAATAAGGAATTTGATAATATATCTCGTTTGCTGGTATTAAAAATGATGGAAGATCCAAGAGAAATTAAAAATGCACTTCGTATTTCTTGGTGTGCTAGGGCACTGGAGCGGATAGGTGATCATACAAAAAATATTTGTGAGTATATTGTTTATTTAGTGAAAGGAAAAGATGTGAGGCATACTAGTTTTAAAGAGATGAAAAAGAAAATTGAAAGCTAATTCGTCTTCAAAATTCTGATTTTTTTCGTATTTATATTTAAAATTATGAACATAGCGATTAAATTGTGCTGATAAGGGTGTATAATTCTTAAATCTTTTCAGCATTTGTTTGTTTCTTGAAATAATATTTTTCCGGGCATAGCTGTAGTACCTGCTGATCTAATCATTCAAATAATAATAAAACTGCTATTGTTAAATGAAGCATTTTATTTAAACGATAGTCAATTTTACTGTAGGTACTTACATGGCCTTGATTAAAGAGCCCCTTATTCTTCCTCATAATATTCAAAACGACCCAACTTTAGTTTGGTTTGTTTCTCAGTGCCACAAACGACGGTATGCGGCTAAATCAACCATTATTTTTGCGGGGGACAAACCTGAAACGTTATATTTTATTATTAAAGGATCGGTGACGGTTCTGATTGAAGATGATGAAGGCAAAGAGTTAGTGCTTGCTTACTTGAATGGTGCTGATTTCTTTGGAGAAATGGGTTTGTTTGATGATGAAAATAATCGTAGTGCCTGGGTCAAAGCAAAAACAGAAGTCGATATTGCCGAAATTAGCTATTCAAGGTTCCAAGCATTAAGCCGTGAAAAACCAGAAATTATGTTTAAGCTGGCAGAGCAAATGTCCCTTAGATTACGTAAAACTAGTCGTAAAGTGGGTGATTTAGCGTTTATGGATGTAACGGGCCGTGTGGCAAGAGCCTTGCTTGATTTGGCTCAAGAGCCCGATGCAATTACTCACCCCGATGGCATGCAGATTAAAGTGACTCGTCAAGAACTTGGGCGAATTGTTGGCTGCTCCCGTGAAATGGTTGGTCGAGTTTTAAAAGTCTTAGAAGAGCAAGAGCATATTAGTGTTAAAGGTAAAACAATGGTGATTTTTGGAACTCGTTAAGCTTATTAACCTCAACTCGGGATAAGAGTTGAGGTTACTTTAGAACTCAATTTCGTCACTAGCCTTTTCTTGAGTGTTTTCATCAAATTGATCATATGGAATTTCATCATCCATTTTTTCAGAATATTCTGTTGGCACAAGTTCGACTCTAAACAATTCAAAGTCAGATGTTTTGGTATCTGCACTCGCCAATAGCCCATTTTCTAAATCAATTTTGACATCAACAATACCATTGGGTCTGGGCAAGTTAAACTGTTGACGGCCTTTAAGTGCTTTTTCCATAAATTTTTGCCAAATCGGCAACGCAGCTTTGGCGCCAAATTCTTTCTTACCTAATTTTTTACTGTGATCAACAAAACCAACCCATGCAGAAGCAACAAATTGGCTATTGTAACCAGAAAACCAGGCATCTTTATATTCATTGGTCGTGCCGGTTTTTCCTGCGAGATCATTTCTTTTGAGTAGGGGGCTTTTACTGTTGTATAAGGTTCTCCAAGCTGTTCCTCGATGTATAACGTCTTTTAAAATGCTATCGATAATGTACCGATTTCTAGAATCAATCACACGAGTTGCGATTTTTTCTTTTGCCACTTGTAGCCGAGGGAGGTTGTGAAGTGGTTTTTCTTGATTAGGCTGCAATGGTGGTTGCTGTATTATTTTTTCAACCAAATCGGTTTTTTTATCTGAATCTGAATTTTTAGAAATTATCGCGGGTGCTTTATTTTTGGAAGTCATTAATTGTTCTTCCTTAAGCTGTTCAATGCAGCTTTCGCATACCTCAACGGGTTGTTGTTCAAATAACACTTGTCCATTGCTATCTTCTATCCGTTCAATATACCAAGGAATAATTTTATAGCCACCATTCGCTAATACGGCGTAACTCGTGGCGACTTCAAGTGGAGTAAATGAGGCAGACCCTAGGGCTAAAGATTTATATGGCTGCATATGTTTGGCTGGGAAACCTATTTTAGTTAAATATTTTTTTGCATAAGCGGCACCAATTTTTTGTATTAACCTAACCGATACAGTATTGACCGACCAGCGTAAAGCATGCCTTAATCTCATCGGCCCATGATAATTTTCACTATCATTTTCTGGTCGCCAAAAAACATCTGCGGAGGAGTCCCAATCAATGATTGGAGAGTCATTGATTAACGATGCGGCAGTAAAATTTTTGTTAAGTGCTGATGAATAAATAAATGGTTTAATGTTGGAGCCAATCTGCCTACGCGCTTGGCTTACCATATTAAATTGATTTTTTCTAAAATTAAATCCACCAACAAGCGCTTCAATTCCGCCATTATTAGGGTTAAGAACAACAAATCCGCTGTTAGCATCAGGGATTTGTGAGAGTAAATATATTCTTGGTTCAGTATTTTCTAAAAGTACCGTTGAAGCGTTTGACGTGTTTTCACCTGAGGGTGTTGTGTTAATTTTTTGTTCAGTCGGTTTAATCTCGGGATCTTCTTGCTCCGTAGGTAGCACACGAATAACATCACCTACGGTGACTATTTGTTGAATGTTTTTTAGTTTAGTGAAGTCTCGATGGTTCTCATCAATGTATTTTCTCGCCCAAAGAGAGTCTTCAAGTCTAATTTTTCCATGGCTACCATTGGCTAAGAGTATTTCCGCGCTCGTTTTTTCTGTTTTTAATACTAAGGCCGGGGTGAGTTCTCCAACTTTTGAAAAATCGCTTAACCACTCTTGTTGGTCAATTTCTTCATCAGCTAAATTATCAGAATAATGAGCTTCTACGCCTCTGTATCCATGACGTTGATCATATTCTAATAAACTGCTAATTAGCGCTTCTTTAGCATAACGTTGGAGTGTTGAATTAAGACTAGTAAAAATCTTTAAACCATCACTATGAGCCGCTTCTCTACCAAATTTTTTAATAATGTCGGTGTGAACCATTTCTGCTAAATAAGGAGCTTTAACTGTGATTTTTGCACCATGACGCGAGGTTTTTGTAGGTTGAATAATTGTCTCTTGATACTGTTGTTGAGTGATGTATTTTTCTGAGAGCATTCGACCAAGCACATGGTTACGACGATTTTTTGCATTATCAGGATGGCTGATCGGATTAAAAATTGAAGGCCCGTTAGGAATACCAGCTAAAATTGCTAGTTGAGATAAATTGAGCTGATGGAGTTTTTTTCCATAATAAACTTGTGCCGCAGCCCCTAAGCCCGCAGCACGGTGGCCAAATGGTATTTTATTAAGAAAAAGTTCGAGGATTTGTTTTTTAGTTAAAGCTGATTCAAGTTTCCAAGCAACAAACATTTCAGTGAATTTTCGCGAAAATCTTTTTTCGCGTGAAAGGTAATAGTTTCTGGCAACTAACATGGTAATCGTACTGGCTCCCTGGCTTTTTGTGCCAGTCATTGCAAGTTTAAACACGGCACGGAGCACGCCTTTTAAATCGACTCCTGAGTGTTCAAAAAAACGCACATCTTCGGTTGCAAGTAATGCATTAACGAAATCTTGAGGTACATCATCTAAAGTAATAGGAATACGACGTATGGCTCCAAATTCATTGATTAATTGACCATCTTTAGCATATACGCTCATTGGTGTTTGTAATCGAATTTGACGAATACTGTCAACCGCTGGAAGGTCTGGCCCCACCGCAAGATATAGGCCGGTAAAACCCATGCACGCCATTAGTGTGAACAGTGTCACTATATAGAGAATTTTTGGGGCAAGCTTTGTGAATCGTTTCATACAGGTTAGTCAAATTAGTTGCTATAGTGTATTTTGATGACGGAGTATAACGGTATTCTCTCAAGGCTTTAACCTCAAAGTTCATGTTCTGTGATTTTTTCACTCAAACAGAGAATATTTTTTTAAGTAAAATAAGGCTGAAATAAACTAAAATAACGGTTATATCAGGCTACTCTTTTTAATATACGAATGTACTAATTTTAAGATTTGAATGTATCGATAGAGAATGAAGGCTTGACAATTAGCTAAAATAACGCCAAATTGCACACATAAAAATAAAAAAAAGGTGAAATTTCTGATAGTTAGAGCTATTATTTAAAGTGAAAACACACTTTTCGCCTGTAACTGGATAAAATGATAGGAAAATTTGAATTATGCTGGCTAATATCTTCGGCCCAAAAAAGACAGCTTTAATCGGAATTGATATCAGTTCAACTTCATGTAAATTGATTGAACTTGGTAAAGTCGGTTCCCGATACCGTGTAGAAAGCTATGCGGTTGAACCTCTACCTCAAGAAGCCATGGCTGACAGAGATATTCGTGATCCAGAAGTGGTTGGTGAAGCGCTAAAAAGAGTTATTAGTCGATCGGGTACTAATGTAAAACACGTGGCCGTTTCTGTGGCAGGCTCTTCAGTTATTACTAAAATCATTCAAATGGACAAAGATCTCAGTGAAGATGAGATGGAAAGTCAAATTGAAGTTGAAGCGGATCAATATATTCCTTATCCGCTAGAAGAAGTGGCGTTAGATTTCCAAATTTTAGGTGAATCAGAAAAAGTACCCGATAAAGTAGACGTTTTATTAGCCGCATCACGGTCAGAAAATGTTTATAGCCGGGTAGATGCTCTAGAACTCGCAGGACTCACGGCAAAAATCGTTGATGTTGAAGCTTATGCAATTGAACGAGCTTTTAAATTATTAAGTAATCAATTACCTGATCAGGGTGAAGGACAGATCATCGCAATAGCTGATATTGGAGCAACCAATACTAGTTTAAGTGTGATTGAAGACTTCAACACTATTTACACACGTGAACAAACCTTTGGTGGTTCTCAACTGACTGAAGAAATTCAACGTCGTTATGGTTTGTCTTTTGAAGAAGCCGGCATGGCAAAAAAGCAGGGCGGCTTACCTGATGATTACGAACCTGAAGTTTTAGAACCTTTTAAAGAAGCGGTCATTCAGCAAATAAGTCGTTCGTTGCAGTTCTTTTATGGTTCAAGCCAATACGGTGAGGTGGATCACATTGTCTTAGCTGGTGGTTGTGCTGTTATTGATGGTCTTGAAGAAATGATTGAAGAACGACTTGGTACAACCGCTTCAATTGCTAATCCTTTTGCTGATATGTCACTTTCCTCAAAAGTCAATGCGCAAGCTTTAAGTGCAGATGCCCCATCGTTGGTCAATTGCTGCGGCTTAGCATTAAGGAGTTTTAGTTAATATGGCTAATATTAATTTACTGTCGTGGCGTGAAGATGAACGTGAAGAACGGCAAAGACAGTTTGTGAGCATTTTAGGTTTAGTGGCAGTACTTGGTGTTGTTGTGATGTGGTCTGTCTATCTTTATTATAATGGACAAATTGATAGTCAACGTAATCGTAATAACATACTACAAAAACACATCAGAAATTTAGATACAAAAATAAAAGAAATAACCACCTTGGAAGCTGAACGAAAAGAGCTGGTTGACCGAATGGAGTTAATTCAAAATCTTCAAAAAAGCCGCCCACAGATTGTTCATATGTTTGATGAAATTGTACAAAAAATGCCTGAAGGTATGAACCTAATTGAGATAAAAAGAGTTAACGAACAGTTATTTTTTACTGGCGTTGCTGAATCTGCCCCACGAATTTCAAATTTTATGAGGAATTTATCGGGCTCTCAGTGGATTACTAATCCTGACATTGATGATATTCAAGATGATAAAGATTCTGGATCCGGTAGAAAATTGTTTAAATTAAAATCCAAAATCACATCCCCTAATGCTGATAACAAGGGAGCTATGTAATGGATCTTAGTAAAATTAATGAAATAGACCTTAACTCTATTGATTTTAATAATATGGGTTCTTGGCCGAGTGCTGGTCGAGCGTTTATGGCGACGGCTGTTTTTATTTTGGTGCTTTTTTTAGGTTATTATTTTTTCATTGGAGACCAAGCGGATAACTTAGTTAAAACTGAAAGAAAAGAAAGCGATTTAAGAAAAGAGTTTGAGCGAAAGCAATCTAAAGCGGTTAATTTGGATGCTTATAAACGCCAAATGCAAACAATAAAAGATAGTTTTCAAACACTTTTACAGCAATTGCCAAAGGCCGACCAAATGGCTGAATTGCTCGATGAAATTTCTTATGCGGCAACCGGTGCGGGTTGCGAAATTACCTCAGCAAGTTTTAAAAAAGAAAAAGAAGCTGAATTTTATACTGAAAAGCCTATAGAAATACAAGTTACAGGTGGATACCATCAAATTGCTGACTTTGTTAGTCGAGTATCTCGACTACCAAGAATTGTTACTTTGCATGATTTTTCTATCAGTATTGGTGATGGCGAAGTGAGTAGTTCCCCAGGTGAGAAAATTCTGAATATGAATGTGTTAGCAAAAACGTATCGTTCGGATTCGGGAGAAAAATAATGAATTTTAATCGCAATAAATTATTTCTCGAAACTTTAGTCTTAAATTTCAAATTCTCAAAGCAGATGTCGCGCGCTACGCTGCTTTGTTTATTGAGTCTCTTATTGATTTCTTGTGGTGGTAATACCGATGATTTAGATGATTGGGTAAACACTATCAAAGCAAAACCGGCTGGGCACATAGAGCCCATGCCTGAAGTGAAAGTTTATCAACCTCATGATTATTCTTCAGCGATTGAAAGAAGTCCTTTTTCTGCCATGCAACCTGAATTAGAAGTTGCGCTTCAATTATTGCACGATGGTTGCGATGAAGCGATTAGGCCTAATCCAGATAGACGCAGAGAAGATTTAGAGCGGTATTCATTAGATTCAATGGAAATGGTCGGTACGTTAAATAGTTCCGAGAAAGAATGGGGTCTAATACGTATGACTGCGGGGCCAATTAGCGGCAATGTCGTTAAAGTGCAAGAGGGTGAGTATTTGGGTATTCATCACGGTCAAATTCAAAAAATTAATGATCAAAAAATAGAAATAACGACATTAGTGCCAGATAGCAAAGGCTGTTGGGAAAAAAGAATTGTTTACTTAACACTTGCAGAAGGCTAGTAAGCACTAGGAGATTTTATGAGTATTCGTAACATTAAACGAAATTATTTAGGAGTAAGGGTCATGTCAGCCCAAAAGTTTAAACGGTGTATTGTTGTATTGTTGAGTTTTTTCTTTGTTTCAATTGCTCAAGCAACACAATTGACTAATCTTGGTTTTAATGTGTTACCAGGAGATAAAGTTGAAATTCGGATGACCATGGACGCACCACCTCCAGCATTTAAAGAATTTACCACGGTCAATCCCGCACGTATTGCGATGGATTTTTCAGGGGTGACTAGCATCATTAAGAAGAAAAGCCAGAATATAGGTGTTGGTGTAACTCGTAGTATAACCGCCGTCGAAGCTGGAGGTCGTACACGTTTGGTTATTAATCTCGTTGAAATGACACCTTATGCAACTCGAATTGATGGCAATGATGTAGTCATTACGATTGGTCGCAATATGCAAGAAAACCTGAGTGATCAAGCTAATTCTATTCAAACTGCTCAAGCGCCAGTAGCGCAGAATTCAAATAATGATATTACAAAAATTGATTTTCGTCGTGGAGAAGGTGGAGAAGGACGAATTGTGATTGACTTAAGTAATACCAATATTGGTATTGATTTAAGGAAAGAAGGACGAACCGTTTTAGCTGATTTTATTGACGCATCTGTTGCAGATGAATTAATTCGGAAATTAGATGTGATTGATTTTGCAACACCTGCAAAACTGATTTCTACTAGCCGAGTAGGCAACAATGTTCGTGTAGCCATTGATACTCTTAATGAGTTTGAATATTTAGCTTACCAAGCAGATAATTCGTTTATCATTGAATTAAAACCATTAACCAAAGAAGAAGTTGAACGAAAAAAATTGCAAGCTCCCGTTTATACTGGAGACAGGTTATCACTTAACTTCCAAATTATACCGGTTCGCTCTGCGCTTACTATTTTATCTGAATTTACCAATATTAATATGATCACCAGTGATACGGTTTCTGGATCAATTGCTTTGCGCTTAAATCAAGTCCCTTGGGATCAAGCGTTAGATCTTATTTTGAAGACAAAAGGTTTGGATAAACGACGCAATGGTGATGTGATGCTGATTGCACCTGCTGAAGAAATTGCAGCAAGAGAAGCTTTAGAGTTGCAAACAGAAAAGCAAATTGAACAATTAGCGCCATTACAATCTGAATTTATTCAGGTCAATTACGCTAAGGCCGCTAATATGTCGGAGTTGATTTTGACCAAAGGAGCAAATTACCTGAGTGCTCGAGGCAGTGTTTCAGTTGATGAAAGAACCAATACTTTATTAGTTCAAGATACAGCAAAAAAACTCGATTCGATTCGTCAAATGGTGAATCATCTTGATATACCTATTAGACAAGTACTGATTGAGTCAAGAATAGTTGTTGCTGATAACGGTTTTTCTGATGAGCTAGGGGTTAGGTTTGGTGTGTCAGATATGGATAGCCAAGGCGCAGTGTCAGGTAATCAAACCGGTAGTAATGCGTTGCTTTTTGGAGCTAATCCACAAAATAGAACATTGCAAGTTAATTTACCCGTTTCTCAAGCTGCAGGAACCATTGGTTTAACTTATGCTCGATTAGCCGAAGGGACCATTTTGGATGTAGAATTATCGGCTTTAGAAAGTGAATCAAGAGGTGAAGTAATTGCATCACCACGAGTTTTTACCACTAATAATAATGAAGCTTACATTGAGTCTGGAGAGCAAATTCCTTATTTACAAGCCAGTTCAGCGGGTAATACGACAATTACTTTCAAAAAAGCGGTTTTAAGTTTAAAGGTTACTCCACAAATTACTCCAGATGATCGTATAATCCTAGAGTTGCAGATTAATCAAGATACTCGTGGTGAAGATACGGTATTTGGTCCTGCAATTAATACTCGGGAAGTGGGAACCAGAGTCTTAGTAGATAATGGAGAAACGATTGTTTTGGGTGGTGTATATCAACAAAGGATTAACCGAGAAGTAACAAAGGTTCCTTTGTTAGGCGATTTACCAGGTATTGGGGTTTTATTCCGTTCGACGAGTGAATCTTCTGCAAAACAAGAGTTGTTGATGTTTGTGACACCAAAAATTGTTAAAGAATCAATACAATAACAAAATCAACTTTTGATGGATAACCCGCTATTGCGGGTTATTGTGTTTTTAAATAGGACTAAACTCTTTAATCAGTCTCACGTTGCTGTTTAACTATAAGAAAATTATTTTATGAAAGGCAAAAGAAATATCTTTTTGGTAGGCCCTATGGGGGCAGGTAAAACCACTATCGGAAAACAACTCGCAGATTTACTTCATCTTGAATTTGTTGATTCGGATCAACAGATTGAAGCGCGTACCGGCGCACCGATTGATTGGATTTTTGATATTGAAGGGGAAGACGGTTTCCGTGTGCGAGAAAAAGAAATGATCGCCGAACTATCACAAAAGCAAGGCATTGTATTAGCAACAGGCGGAGGCGCAGTGGTAGCCGCAGAAAACCGAACTTATCTAGCTAGTCGGGGAATAGTTGTTTACCTAGAAACTTCGATTGAGCAACAGCTTGAAAGAACACGAAAAGACAAACGCAGACCATTGTTGCAAAAGAGCGATGATCCTGAGGCAACCTTAGTTGAATTGCACAAAAGTCGCGATGCTCAATATCGAGAAATTGCGGACATTATAGTCGCGACTAATGAAAATTCGATTAAGTCAGTTGCTAATAAAATAGCCCAACAAATTAATGAAAATTAGATCTGATTTATGCGTGAACTTCATTTACCCTTAAAAGATACTCCCTATACTATTCATATTGGTGCGGACTTATTCTCAGATCATCCGCTTATTCAATCTTATTGCCATGGCGACAAAGTTCTTATTGTAAGCAATCAGGTTGTCGCCCCTTTATATCTAGAAAAAATAGAAGCGGCTCTGAATAAAAAGACGTTTAACGTTATTATTCAAGATGGTGAAATTCATAAAAGCCGAGAAAATTATTTTAAAATAATCGATTTTTTAGTAGAAAATAATTTTAGAAGAAACGATACTTTGCTAGCATTAGGTGGTGGCGTTATTGGTGATTTATCAGGGTTTGCGGCCGCAAGTTTTCAAAGAGGCATGAATTTAATTCAAGTTCCAACCAGTTTACTTTCACAAGTTGACTCTTCTGTCGGTGGAAAAACAGCAATAAATCATACTTTAGGTAAAAATCTAATCGGTGCTTTTTATCAGCCTCAAGCTGTCATTATTGATATTAATACTTTATCTTCATTGCCCGATAGAGAATATTTTTCTGGTTTTGGCGAAATAGTAAAATATGCATTATTAGGCGAAAATCAGATTAAGGATCTGTTAGAAAATAATATTGAAAAATTACTTAATAGAGATAAAACTTGTTTAGAAGAGATCATCTTTTTGAGTTGTCAAAAAAAGGCAGAAATTGTAGCAAAGGATGAAAAAGAAAAAGGAGAACGTGCGTTATTAAATTTAGGACATACCTTTGCCCACGCTTTAGAAACACTAACTCAATATAAGCATTATTTACATGGAGAAGCTGTTTCTATCGGTATATTAATGGCGCTGACACTCAGTCATAAAAAAGGCTTAATCGAACAAGCAATGATTGCGCAATATGAACAGTTATTTATAAAGTTAAAATTACCGACAAGCATTAATATTAAGATAAATACTCAAGATTTTTTAGATGCAATGAAAAAAGATAAAAAAAATCAGTCTTCATCTTACCGCTTGGTGTTTGCAAATAACCAAGGTTGTATTATTCAAGAAGAAAATGATACGAATTTATTACTCAATGTAATAGAAAGTTTTATTGATTAAAAACACCAAAAGTGTGTTAAATTATTTTAGTAGATAAAATTCAGCGAAAAAAGGATATGGCAATGGAATGTTACATTAGCCAACAAAAAAATCAGCTGTTAGATTCATTAGAAAATCAAGTCCGTTTTTCTCAACTTGTTGCAGTTCTAGTTGGTGCAACAGGGCTTGGTAAGTCTTTTTTAATTCAAAAATTACAGCAACGACTTTCCCAAGATGTAATCATGGTAAATGTTGACGCTAGTCTAGCAATGACTCAACAACAGCTAGAGAAAACCATAAGTCTGCAATTAGGATTAAGCTGGGGTGATTCTTCAACTAATCTTGCGGTTCAAATTAAAAATGATTTATCGCAGAAGGTTCTAATCACCGTTGATGATGCGGATCTCCTATCTATTCAATGCTTAAATTACATTCTTCAGCTGAATCAAGAGCAGCAAACATTTCAAGAATCAGTGTTATTTGTTTTATTAGTTGGTGCAGATAAACTTGCTTCACATGTTAGCGATACAGAAATCTTCAAACAACATCAAGATATATGTGTTGTTTTCCAAATTGAACCCATTTTACAAGAAGAAACTCAAGCGATAGTTTCAGCATTTAATGACCATACACTTAATGGTGTCGTCGAACCTTGTGAGGATAAAAAATTAAGTTATTTGTGGCAACTTTCAAAAGGAAATCCGGGAGAATTAAATTATCATTTATCCCGATGGCAAGAAAAGTTTTTACCAACAGAGGTTGTTGAAATAACAGTTGATGACAAAACTTCTTATATTAAAGCTTCTTTGTACATATTATTTGCTGTTAGTTTGTTAATGGTTTTATTTTATCAGCAGGAAATTAATGGTTGGATTAATAAGCAAGAAAAGACACAGGAATATTCTATAAAAGAAATTGTTAGTAAAACAGAAAAATTATCTGATAATAAAAAAACAATGGCTAAAAGAAAAATTGCTAGCGAAAGAAATGAAGAGTCAATTTTTAAAAATAAGCATGATAAAACAAAAAAAATCATTGATAATGTGGCATCTACACAAGTTAAGTTAGAATCAAATGATGAAATAGGTGAATTAATTCAGACTATTGAAATGGAAGAAAATAAAAAAATAGAAAGTAGTAAAAAAATTGCCAAGATAGAGAATACGAAAAAAAAATCAGTTAATACAGATTTATTAGATGGTGATCTATCAGATAGGGATTTGCCAGATTCGAATTTACAAGATTTAGACTCAGAGCTTGAATTAGAATTAGAAACTGAAATAGAAAAAAATATACCGATATTAAGTGAAGATGAGATTTTCTTGCAACAACAAAGTGATAATCTATTTATGTTGCAGTGGGTCGGTTTGAGTCAGCTTGAGGCGGCTAAAAAATACAAACTAAATCACTCCCTGAATCTTCAGCTTTATGTTTATCGACGTAACAACAATGACAAATTATTGTATCTGGTTATTAGTGGCCCACATCCAACACATGCAGCCGCAGCTAAGGCAATAAAAGAATATAAATTAAAAGGGTATAAAAATACGCCTTGGGTTAAATCAATGAAGGCAATAAAAAAAGAAATCAAAGATTTTCAACAATTGAATAAACGGTAACTTAAACCTGTCTCGTGAAAGTTAAATCTGATCATTATAATCACCAGATATTCTATCAATCCAAGCTAGCCTCAGGTAAAATTCGATAAATTTCACTACTTTAGATCTATTCTATGCTTAAAAATGACCGATATATAAAAGCAGTCCTTAGTCAGCCTGTTGATAAAACTCCTGTATGGATGATGAGACAAGCTGGTCGTTACCTTCCTGAGTATAGAGAATTAAGGGCTCAAGCAGGCGATTTTATGTCACTCTGCACAAATCCAGAATTAGCTTGCGAAGTAACCCTACAGCCGTTAAGAAGATTTAATCTTGATGCGGCAATACTCTTTTCAGATATTTTGACCATACCAGATGCAATGGGTCTAGGTTTACATTTTAAAACTGGAGAAGGCCCTGCATTTAATAACCCAGTAAGTTGTGTAGAAGATATCAATAAGCTCTATGTTCCTGATATTTTTGACAAACTAAAATACGTTACCGATGCGGTAAGCACAATAAGAACAAATTTAAAGGATGAAACGCCATTAATTGGATTTTCAGGCAGTCCGTGGACTTTGGCAACTTATATGGTAGAAGGTGGAACAACTAAAAACTTTGGTAAAGTCAAAGGAATGATGTTTTCTGAGCCACAAGCAATGCATCAAATGCTCGACATTTTAGCAAAATCTGTAATCGCCTATCTTAATGCTCAAATTGAATCTGGCGCGCAAGCGGTGATGATTTTTGATACTTGGGGTGGCGTGTTATCAACTCGAGATTATCAAGCCTTTTCATTAAATTATATGCAACAGATTGTTGATGGACTTATTAGAGAGAAAAATGGCATAACGATACCAGTGACTCTCTACACTAAAGGCGGAGCAGGTTGGCTCAAACAAATGGCAAGTACTGGAGCTGACTGTATCGGCTTAGACTGGACTATTGATATTGACCAAGCTAGAAAACTGATAGGAGATAAAGTCTCACTACAGGGCAATATGGACCCTTGCATACTTTATTCAACACCTGAACTGATAGAAAATGAAGTGGCAGATATTTTGTCAAAATTTGGTCAAGGTTCTGGGCATGTCTTTAATTTGGGTCATGGGATCCATCCAGGAATTAACCCTGACAATGTTAAAGCTTATGTCGATGGAGTACATCAACATAGTGAACAATATCATTCAATTTAAAATGAATGTTATGTAATCTAAAAATCATATCATGCAAATTAAAAAGTATTATCATCAGTTAAAGAGATAATAATAAAAAAGCCGATAAGCAATTATCGGCTTTTTTGTATTTAAAATTGAAGTAAATATGGGCTACTGATGTTTTGTTATAGCGTGATTATTTCAAGCTTGACGTAGAAAATTCTAGGGTTAGTATGTACCAATCAAAATGCTGCTTTTTATCCATTTAAAATTCCTGCATCATGAATGATAATAGGTATAAGTTTACTTTTAAGCATAAAAATAAATATATTGAGAGCTTTGCACGATCACAAAATAACTGAGCAGAAAAATATTTTTAGATTTTTTTGAGATATTCTAGTTTAATTTTTCTAAAATCGTTAAATTTTGATCATTTTCACTCCATTTCGTCTGTTT